>SDBT01001393.1_pt1 | contig 42429 bp, 30 predicted proteins | sample 2277101 | NCBI WGS metagenome assembly SDBT01 (sample SAMN10404973, study PRJNA504765) | marine sediment metagenome | isolation source: marine sediment core GS10_PC15, 103 cmbsf | place: Arctic Ocean: Southern Knipovich Ridge | collected 2010 | reverse complement strand
CGCCTGGCCCCAGCCCGGGTTAGGCCCTATCATTATATCCACATCAGGGTCCGGCGGAACTATTTGTGTTACCGAGATGGTTACAGGCTCGTCAAGGTCATTCGGGTCTATATCAATCACAAGGTCACCGTCCGGCGTCTCAATTGTCCCACCTTCGTTAGGGTCAATCTCCACAGCGGTGGAACCATTCGGGTCGCACTCATCCAGCGCATCCGCCGGGCATACATCACACAGGTCGCCTACTCCGTCCTCGTCAATATCCGACTGGCCGGGATTATAAACCTCCGAACAGTTATCGTCGGCATCCATTATCCCATCCCCATCACTATCCATCCAAAACTCATAAGCTCCCATGTCAACGATCGGTGGTGTACCATTGCCAGTATCGACTGTATGAATATCATCAATGAAACGCGGGTTACCATCCAAGTCTGTTGTGATGTCTGCAGGCACGGCCGTGTTGTTACCTGCATCAATACACGGCGAACCCGGCAGCAGGTGATAATTACCATTGTTAGGATCAGCAAAGAGAGGATCAGTATCGATATTACCGCCATTGTCAGTGCCCATGTTAGAGTCCCAACTGCTGCTGCCACCGCTGCCTTCAATATCGCAGTAACTGATTACTGGGGTACTGGAGTCAACATTATAAATCTCATTGCTCCCGGAAGATGCGGTATTGCCCCAGAGGATGCAGTTGCTCAGTATCAGACTGCTGGAGTTGTAGTTATACATCCCCCCGCCAGATTCGTAAGTGTAGTTGCTGCTGAAGGTGCAGTTTATCACTGTCGGACTGCTGCTCCATGAGTTATGCATCCCACCGCCGTTGCCAATATGAGTCCAGTTACCGCTGAATGTGCAGTTTGTCACTGTCGGGTTGCTGGAGCTGTTGCACATCCCGCCGCCTTCGTAGTCAGTCGAGTTGCCGCTGAATGTGCAGTTTGTCACTGTCGGGTTGCTGACGCCGTTGTACATCCCGCCGCCGTAGCCAAATATCCCGGTCCAGTTGCCGCTGAATGTGCAGTTTGTCACTGTCGGGTTGCTGGAGCTGTTGCACATCCCACCGCCTTCACCCCATTCACCCATAGCCGAGTTGCCGCTGAATGTGCAGTCTGTCACCGTCGGGCTACTGGACTGGTTGTACATCCCACCGCCCTTGCCGTCTTCTATAGCATACAAGTTGCTGGTTGAGTTGCCGCTGAACGTGCAGCCGGTCACTGTCGGGCTACTGGACGAATTGTACATCCCGCCGCCATAGTAGTGTGGATATGACCCATCAGCATTGCCGGCGGTGATGGTAAAGCCGTCCAGTATGGCAGTTTTATCCAGGTTAGTACCTGATGGATGATAAAAGACATGGTAGCAGTTGTCATAATCAAAGTCTGGCACACCAATATCACCGCTGAGAATGGTTTCGTTGTTTTGCACATCACGCTCTGCCAGTGTGGTTTCAGTGCCGTCAAACCCGCCGTAGATCGCCACGCCGTTTATCATACGGAAATGCCTGCCGCGGTCGCCTATCCCCAATCCGTAATCAGAGGTGGGATAATATGTCCCTGCCGTCACCCAGATTACATCACAAGGATCGGCATCGTTCAGCCCATCCTGCAGGTCTCCGTACGCACTTGCCCAGCTCGAGCCATCACCCGTGCCGCCTACTTTGACATAGATAACGTCTCCACCTGCAGCAGCCGCCACAAAAACCAAAGAAATGACTATCGCCCCAAATGCCTTTTGATTTGCCCTTTTATTCATTATTTCCTCCATTCAGTATTTTGCCATAAAAGATGTTATCAACATGATTATTGTTAGCTGCTCCTTTGGTGCGGGTCAGGACATGTTATACTAATGATAACAAAATCAGGCGGAGATAGTCAAGGGTTTTTTATCGGTTATTTTGCTCGATAACTGCGTTATCTGCCCGCCGGGCAATCCTCGATGTACTACAGTACGCCTCCGGTTGACCGGCGGGCTAAGTCTTGTTCTCGCGCAAAATTCCGCGCTAAAGGCCCTTCAGGGCCAGAGGAAGTGCCTTGAGGCACAAACGATCATGTATGAACGGGAGGGATTATAAGTGAGATGGTTTTTGATGTGGATCGGTGAAAAAACTGCAGAGGTACAAAGGTGGCAAATACCCGGGAAATCCGGTCGGCGAGTGGATTTTGAGCGATTTGGCATATTTTCTGCCACCGAGGACACAGAGATTTTTTAGACACGGATTTACACCGCTTTCTTAATAAATTTTTTAGACACGGATTTACACAGATTAACACCGCTTTCTTAATAAATTTTTTAGACACGGATTCCTACTTCGCTCTGCGAGCTACGAAGGACAAGTAACACCGATTAACCCCGCCCCTCGAAGGGGCGGGGTTAACACTGTTTATAAGTTCCTGGATTCGGCGCTCCCTGCTTTCGCGGGGATGACCGCGCACTAACTTTGTAAGCAAAGTAAGGGCGGGATAAACCTATTTGGGGCGGGGCAAGACAAGGAGTGGTGCGAAATATCGCACCCTACGCCGTCAATAAATTGACGTTAAGAAAAAGAACCCCCTCAATAAATTGTGGGGGCTAACCAATAAGGAATCGCTTCGCGATGTTGTTTTTTTCTGGATCCCGGATCCCTTCGGCCTTGCTCCCCGCTTCGCTCAGGCTTCGCTCAGCAGTGGACGGGGGGCTGAAATTTATTTTTTATTTTTCATGCACTTTTATAGAGCTTTGTGGTATAGTAAGCGTTGGTGAGGCATATTCTTTCATCTCTCAAGAATATGCTTCCAATAAAAGAATAATGAGAGATATTAGTTTAACGGCCTGTAAACAGGCCAAGGAGATGTTTGAGTGAGTACAGGTACAGTAAAATGGTTTAATTCAGGTAAGGGATTTGGTTTTATTTGTCCGGATGACGGTGGGGATGACTTGTTTGTCCACCACTCGGATGTTCAGACAACCGGCTATTCATCGCTGAATGAAGGGCAGAAGGTCGAGTTTGAAGTCGGCGAAGGCAAGAAAGGCCCTTGTGCGACGATGGTGAAGCCCTGCTAACTAAGAACGCAGCTTGAAAACTGAAAGGCCCTGCTAAACGGCAGGGCCTTTTCTATTTGTTTTTTTGAAGTCGCCGGTGATACGATTTTATATTTGATATTTTATCACAGCGCCTACTTTGCAAACAAAGTAGGTGCTGGACAAGTATTGTATATTGGGTTGAGATTCTTTCCCGGCGCGCCGGGACTCAGAATGACAGGGAAAGACCATGCCAAGCTTCGCTTGACGATGCCACCCAGATGTATGATTGGTTCCTTTTGCTTTTACGGTATCATTTTTCGGATTTTTCAACGTCGGCATAGTTGCACTGCACGTGGTTCTTAGAGCCTATCCCAATAACCCTCTGGCTTCGACCGGCTGCGTCGGTCGTGGTCGGCGTCAGGCTGCATCGGCAATGCTGTACATTGCCTGCTTCGCCTTCCTTGCCCACAACCGACTCGCTCGGTCTCGGGCCGACGAGAGGTTATTGGGATAGGCTCTTATTGCCGCAAGAACAAATTACCTCGATAACGGCGCAGGCGCTGCTGCTTTCGACTATGCGTGCGGACTGAGGGGGTGCATCGGCTTGTGGGGTGTCCGCCCCGGCGGAAAACGCGGTCCTGACAGGGGCAACAGCAGCTTCCGGAGTCAGGCGGACAGACCCACTCACCTTTACCTGGTTGCTTTAATACTCCTACATTACGGTTTACACATATACGTTAATGGTATTATCAGTAATCTCATTGTTGATGTTTGAGGGTTGTCGGTTAAGATGGCCGGGGGTATCGGCTTGCGTAGAATTCGGCCGGTCAGGGTTGTCATCGGACGACTGGCCATTGAAACCGTGTTTAGCCATGCCGACAAAATCATCGTTGGGCACATCATTGTTTTTTAATGGTCCCTGCTGATTCTGGTCATTGATTATGACATTTACCCGCCCAATCTGAACACCGCTTTGGTGGAGAGAGGCAACGATTTGCGGGAGTGACTGCTCAATGTCGTATTTCGTTTCCCGCTTTTCAACTTGGAGGACGCCCGTTATTTCGCCATCAATTTGTCGGAACATTATCCTCACCCTGCCCAATTTGGGCGGATTCAAGGAAATATAGATATGCTGCTGGGGCGTGTCGATGTTGAGTCGAATGCTGTCGATTATCTGCTGGGCTGGGCTGGGCTGGATGTTGCCATCGGTTTGAATAGCGCCGCTGGCCGGGCCGGCAGCGGTCGGGGGGGCGTTGTTAGCAGAGTTGGGCTGGCGAGCAGTGAGTGCCGAGGAAACATTAGGCGCCTTTGCGCCAAGAGCTGTCACTTCGACAGCCGCGGGGTCGGAGCCGTCGGTATCAGCAACGACTGCATTTGTGCGGGCGGCGGCAAGAGCGGCCTGGATGTCAGGGGTGTCCTTTTGGGTGGCCGATTGTGCGCCATTTGAAGCGGCAAGCGTCTGGTTTTTTCCCGGGGCGGTTCGGACTCCCTTGGCCCCGCCTTGCAGGGTACCGGTGGGGCTTGCAGAAGCAATAGCAGCGTTTGTTGCGTCCGGTGGTGAAAGTTTGTCCGTGGCGAGCAGAGCGTCTGTTTTTGAATTTTCGGCTAATATATCAGCATTTTGGTCTTTGGTAAGTTGGGGGTCAATATCCCGTGCCGGCTTTTTCGTGGTGCTGTCAGTGACCTGTAATCGGGTCTGGGTCTGGTCAGCACCGGCTTTCTTGTTTGAAAGCGGGACGTTGTGGGTTTTTGCAGCGGCAGTTTTGGTGATGGGTTTCTTGACGTCAGGACCGGGGTCTTTAGCGCCGTCATCTCTTACAAGACTCGCCGCAAGCTCACCGGTTGTATCGGTTTTGAGTGGCTGAGCCTGGAGGGGTTGTCCTTTGGCAGAACCCTGGGCGGCGGGAGCATCGGTTTTGAGCTGCTCGGCCTGTAGGGGTTGGCCTTTTGCAGGGCCCCGGGCGGCAGGAGCTGCCCTGGAGAGCAGATGGGTCCGGCCGGAGGCAGTTCCCCTGGGCTTGACCTCTGTCCTGGTTGCCCCCTTTCCTGGGAGAGCGACTATGACATGGTGGGAGGGCATAGTCGGGCCACCTGTGGTTTGCGGCGATTTTAATTGAGCCAGGTCGGCGGGGAGCTTGTTATTTGCGGCAAGTTCGGGGTTGGTGTTTGCCAAGCGTCTGACCAGGCCCGGTTTGTGCCGGGAGGAGGATTCATCGGGGTCTGAAGTGGTTTGATATTCTTCTGATTCCGGTTGTGGGTCTGATTTTTCCGAAAGACGTTTTTCGAGGACCTCGCGAAAATTCCCTGCGCCGGTTTCGCCAACCTGTTCAGTTGAGGTACTATCGTCATCCGGCCGAGGTGCACCGGTTGGCGGGTCCTGTGGGTCAAGAGGCTGACTGGTGTCAGGCGGAAAAGGGTCGGCGTGGTCGAAATCGGCGTTTTGGCTTGCGGCGGAGGGCTTCGAGTCCAGCACGGTCGGACCCGGGGGGGGCGGCACAACAAGATTAGCTAAATTGGCAACGTCAGACATATACTCACAGTACTCCTAAATAGAGGCCCATTTCATTTCTATTATATTAAGCAATTAGCGTGCCAACATGTGGGGTCATTCTCTGCTAAAGCTGTCGTAACATGTTTGCTAAAAAGGGGTTACGAATTATTAGAGGCCCGATGCAGGCAACGTGAGTCGTTGGCCTGGTATGGTGAAGGCGGCAAAAGATTCCGTTATCGAGGCGGCTATTTCCGCAAGAGACAATTGAATTTGGCAATTTCGATGTGAGGCTGTAAAGAAATCGGTGGAATGTATAGAAACCTTACGTGCCGGGAGTCAGCGGGAGAGATGCCAGGGGCGGTTGATGCAGTTTTTTTCGCTGAAATCGAGGAGGTAAAGGCCGGAGGAGGCGAAAGTTTGTGGCTGGCACGATTATTGCTTTGCTTTAGGCGTGATTGATTGTGTACGTGTGGAGATGCCGTATGGCTGAACATGATATGAATATACTGAACTATCTGGAAGCCGGGCTGAATGCCGAAAGCGCCCGGCAAAGAGCTATAGCAAACAATATAGCGAATATGAATACGCCGGGGTACAGGCGGTCGGATGTTCGGTTCGAAGAGTTGCTGGCTAAGGCGATAGAGTCGGAAGGAGCGATCGAGCCATCAGAACTGGAAGTGGAGTTTTATCAGCCAAAGACAACGCGGCTAAAGGGAAACGGCAATGACGTGGCCCTGGATATGGAGGTGGGCGAAATGGTAAAGAACTCGCTACGGTACAGGACTTACATATTGCTTCTCAAGAAGAAATACCGGCAAATAGAGGCAGCGATAAGGGTGCAAGGGTAGTGCTCAGTTACATACTAACCGATGAGATGTCATTGTTTCTTCACGGCCAAACAAGTTTGACCGTGGCACCCGGCCTAATGACAATCTCTCAAATGACTTGTAACAGAACAGTAGGCAGGCCAAGTGTCAGGAGAATTTTTGAATTTTGAGCAGGACTTTCGCAAAACTTCAGTTTTGAGGACAGATTAAATGGAAATTGACGGAAATATGTTCGGCGCGATAGACATAGCGGTATCGGGCTTAAAGGCGTACGGCAGGCAAATGGAGGTGATATCATCGAACATAGCAAATGCTCGTACGACGGATGCCGGTGACGGAGAGCCTTACCGTCGTCTCGACGCGATATTCAAGGCCAAAGAGGACGGCGTAAGCGGTGTCGAGATATCGGAATTATTGAAGGATATGACCGATTTTCAGAAGGTTCTGTCCACACCCGGCGATCCTCGTGCGGATGCAGAGGGTTACATATCGATGCCGAACGTAAATATGCCGGTGGAGTTAATCAATCTGAATATAGCGAGCCGTGCGTATCAGGCGAACGCGGCTATTCTTAAGCGTTACCAGAAGATGGTGGAATCAAGTCTCGAACTGTTGAAATAAGTGAGGCGAAAAAATGACAGTCAATTTTAACCCTGGGATAAATTCAGCCTTGCCGAGTATTGAGGCGCTGAAAGCGGCAAGGCCCGCGAGCGAAAGCGGCGAGGTGAAGTTCGGCAAGGCGCTGGCCCAAAGCCTGAACAAGGTCAATGAGCTTCATAACAAAGCTGATGCGTCGATTACCGACCTGCTAACGGGTAAAAGTGCAGATATAAACTCGGTTGTGGCTACTGTTGCCAAGGCTGACATTAGCTTCAAGCTGCTTGTCGCGGTGCGTGATAAGCTGGTCGCAGCGTACAAAGAAACGATGAAGATGCAGATTTAGCCAAAACCCCGCGTAAAACGCGGGGCTAAATAGGAATGTGGTATGCGGGGCATACCCTACGGAATCGTTGTTTTTTTGCCATCCCTTTCGCCTGCGGCGAAAAGGATGCCACCTGTGGCGGGTGGGGCTAAATATTATCTGTTGCTTTGGGCAACAGGAACTAAATAACAGATTCTTCCCCTTCACAGTGGTTGAGTGCTGTGGAGCGGGCTGGTGCTGGGTTGTAGCATGAAGGCTATTGCCAGCGGTAGGTCAGGTACAGCTACGTTCATAGTTAAGCAGAGGTTTCCATAATGGGTTTTCTGCAAAAGATAAACGCGATGTGGGAAAAAATAGGGGTGGTTCAACGCGCGCTGCTGATTGCGATTGTGATGGCATGTTTGCTCGTTGGCGGCTTATTGACGAAATGGGCGACCCGACCGGAGATGCAATTGCTGTATAGTGGCTTGAGCGCCGAAGAGGCAGGGACGATAGTTGACAATATCAGCAAATCGAACGTCCGCTACGAGCTTCGAGCCGGAGGGACAAGTATATACGTCCCTGAGAAACATGTCTATCAGTTGCGGCTGACTATGGCGAAGGATGGTCTGCCCAAGGGAGACCAGGGCGGTTACAAGATATTCGACAATGAAAAGATCGGTGTCAGCCCGCTTGTTCAGCAGATGAACTATAACCGGGCCATGCAGGATGAGTTGGCCAAGACGATCCAGATGATCGATGGTGTTGAGTTCGCGAGAGTTCACCTTGTTCGTCCTGAACAGACACTTTTTGCGGCGGAGGCCCATGAGACGAGCGCTTCAGTAGTTCTGCGGGTGAGACCCGGGTGGCAGATAAGCGGAGCAAGCATCGCTGCGATAACGAACCTGGTGGCGGGCGCGATCGACGGCCTTAAGGCTGGAAACGTTACCGTGGTTGACAGCCAGGGACATCTCCTGACCAGTAAGGCGGACAGCAGCGGTGTGGTGTCCAGTGCAAACACGTTCATGGACTACAGGGACCGTGTTGAACAGTCCATTGCCGACAAGGTGCAAGACATGTTAGAGCTTGTGCTGGGTCCGAGCCGTTCATCGGTAAAGGTAAGCGCCGAGATCGATATGACCAGTATCGAAACGATGACGACGAAATACGAGAAGGGTACGCCGTTGGAGGAAACCGTCAACAGCACGTCCACGGTGAAGCCTGGTGCGAAGGACTCGCAAGGTAATGAAACATCTGCAGGGAGTACGGACAAGACAGAAAAAGTGGAGAACAAGTACAAGGTCCCCGAGACTATCACGAAGCGGCTCGATGTGCCGGGCAAGATTGTTTCATTGGCGGTGTCGGCGGTAGTTGATTTGTCGGTGCCGAAGCCGGCGGTTAGTGAGGGCGAAGAGGGTGAAGCGGCGGTGGAAACGGAGGGCGAGACGGCTTTGATAATGAGTGTGGAGCAGGTGAAGGAGATAATCAGAAACGCTGTCGGGCCGAATTTGCTCAAGGACGCGACGTCATTGATAGTTGTAAACACGGCATTTAATCGGCCGATGGTTGCTGCAACGGATGATTCGGGCGGGTATGAGAAACTTGCGCGCTATATAGAAATCGCCCGGCAGTCCTCAATGGGTGTGTTGGCAATCTGTGCGCTTCTGGTATTGAAGATATTTGCCGGTGCGAAGAAGAAGGCAGTCGCTGCGGGGGCGTCGGGTCAGCTTGAGTCGTTGAGTGTGGGTATGCTTCCTGCGGGTCCTTCGGATGAGTCAGCGGCGGCGTTGCGGCAACATATAACGGGGGCGTTAAAGGAGAATCCGGCACAGGTGAAACAGTTGTTTGCAAGCTGGGTGTCGAAGGAGGGGTAATAAATGACAAAAACGGGTAAGCGTAAAGCAGCGATGTTGTTAGCGGGTCTTGATGAGGCGACGGCAACGGAACTGCTTAAAGGTCAGCCTGATGAAGTAATTCAAGAGATAGCTTTAGAGTTATCACAGCTTGACGCTACCGGACAGGTTGAGCCTGAAGAGTCGGTTGCAGTTGCGACCGAATTTTGTGCGGCTTTGCAGAAAACCGGTTCCGGGGTTCTTGACGTCAAAAGCTTTATCAATGCGGTTTTGAAGGGTAGCGGGGGTCACGGACGGGCGGCTCAAATGCAACAGGCGATGCGTGACAAGGACCCATTCATCGCAATTACGTCGGCTGGTCCCGGTCAAATAGCGGCGGTGCTTGAAGGTGAGTCTGCGCAGGCAATAGCACTGGTGTTAGGCTCGCTTTCGCCGAAATTAGGTACAGACGTGTTATCGTGTCTGGACGAGGAGGTACGTCTCAAGGCTGTATGGCGAATGGCAGACCCGGGTGAAATATCGCCTCGGACGGTGCGCCGGGTTGGTGAGATGGTATGCAAGCGATTAGTCGAACTGACATCAGACGAGGGGAGTGCACCGAGCACATTTGACGAAGATGCGCGCAGGACAACTCTGCGCAAAGTGGCGTTGGTTTTGAGCGGTCTTACGAAGGAAAACCGTGACATTCTTCTCGGTGAGATAGAGAAGCACGACGAAGATACGGCGCACACGGTAAGAGCACTGATGGTGACGTGGGAAGACATAGTGAAAGTTGAAGACAGGTCTCTTCAGGAAGTTCTCCGTAAGATTGATGCGGGTATATTGGCGAAGGCGTTGTACGGTGCGGAGCCGATAATCGCGAACAAGATACGTTCGAATATATCGGAGCGTGCGGCGGAGATGGTTGACGAAGAGGCATCACTGATGGCCGAGCCTCGTAAGAAGGAGATTCTGGAGGCGAAGGAAGAGGTAGTCAAGCCATTAAGAGAAGCAAATGAAGCCGAGCAATTAGCATTTATAGAGGAATAAGCGGATGGCGGAACCGATAACAGTTGACATTGCCACGCCAATAGCATCGGTGGACACGATTGATGACAGCGATTCTGCAGCGGGTTCGGGCGGCGAAGGAGCGGTGAGCCCTGAGGCGGTGCAGGCGCAAAGAGAGGAACTGATGCGGGCGGGCAAGTCACTTGAAGCGGCGGCAGCTAAGCTGCAGCAGTTTCAGGAAGAGATATTCAGCTCACATAAAGAACAAATTGCCCGATTGAGCGTCGAGATAGCGGGCAAGATATTGCAAAAGGAAATCGGTGACGGCAAATACGACATTGGAAAGATAATCCAGGAGGTGCTTAAGGTTGCGCCGGCGCAGCAGGATGTGGTTGTTCGGCTCAATGCCGCCGACCTTGAGCGTTACGAGAAGGGGATTGACGAAAAAAGCGGTGATGGGTTGGCGAATGTGAAACTAGTTGCGGACACGAATATCGGGCCGGGTGAGTGTGTTGTGGAAACGGACAAGGGAATGATTGAGTATTTTATAGAAGAACATCTGAAAAAAATCAGTGAGGCCTTGAAGAACTAACGGATTGAACGTCGAACATCGAACGTCGAACATTCAATATTGAATTTGGAAATATGAATGGAACAAGTTGTTATATAAAAAGCCTGAATAAGGCATTTGGAACACGGCCAAACAAGTTTGACCGTGGCACCCATATTTCATTAGTTTAGTAATGTAAAGGTAAACAGATGGGTTTGGGTCAGTCAAAAGAGAGTTTTGTGGATTTCGAGCAGTTCCATTCGGCGCTTGAGGATGTGAACCTGTTTTCGTGCAAAGGTTCAATTTTGCGTGTTTCGGGCCTGACTGCGGAGAGTAACGGCCCGGTGGTTGGGTTGGGGGAGCTCTGCCAGATACACCTTCGTGACGGCAGAAAGGTGCCTGCGGAGGTTGTGGGTTTTAAGGTTGGGCACCTGATACTTCTTCCTCTGGAACACGTCGATGGAATCTGCCGGGGTGATACGGTGACGACCCTTGAGAGGCCAAGGTACATCACGTTAGATGAAAGTATCTTAGGCAGAGTTATTGACGGTCTTGGACGGCCGATAGACGGCAAAGGGCCTTTGACAGGTTGTGAAAAGAGGCCTTTGGACAATTCGAGTCCGCCGGCGCTGAGTCGCAAGATGATCACTGAGCCATTGTCGTTAGGTATCAGGTCGATAGACGGTATTTTGACATGCGGCAAGGGTCAGCGGATAGGCATTTTCTCGGGCAGCGGGGTGGGCAAAAGTGTGTTGTTGGGTGAGATTGCCAACTCGAGCGAAGCGGACGTAAACGTGGTGGCACTTATTGGTGAGCGTGGACGTGAGGTACGGGAATTTCTGGAAAAGGATTTGGGAGCTGAAGGCTTAGCTCGGAGCGTGGTAATAGTTGCGGCGTCGGATGCGGCGCCGATACAACGTGTGAAGGCGGGCCTGGTTGCTGTGACAATCGCGGAGTATTTCCGAGACAAGGGACGTGATGTGCTGTTCATGATGGATTCGCTTACCCGTCTTGCTCAGGCTCAGCGTGAGATAGGTCTTGCGGCGGGCGAGCCGCCCGCTTCGAAAGGGTACTGCCCGAGCGTATTTTCCCTCTTGCCGAGGCTGGTGGAACGGTTGGGGTGCAGCAAGACAGGCAGCATCACGGGGATAATCACGGTTCTTGTGGAAGGCGATGATTTGACAGATCCTGTGGCGGACAGCGCTCGGTCGCTTTTAGACGGTCACATAGTACTTTCACGTAAAATGGCGGACCGCGGGCACTATCCGGCGGTGGATATTCTGCAAAGCATAAGCAGGCTGATGACTTCGGTGGCAAGTAGTGAGCACAAGAAGGCGGCTCAGAAATTTCGGGAGATATATGCGACATATACGGACGCGGAGGATTTGATAAGCATCGGGGCGTTTTCGCCCGGGAGCAACAAACGTATCGACGGGTCGGTGGCCCTTATCGACAGGATACATAATTTTCTGATTCAGCCAATCCGGGAAAGAAGCAGCTTCGATGAGACGGTCAAACGGCTGTCAGACATTGCGCAGGCGTGGGACCGGTTGCTTTCAGATGATAGCGTTAAAGCGCCCACGGCAGCTGGCGTGAGATGATAGAAGACAGAGGACAGAAGACAGAGGACAGAAGGCAAAGTAAATCCGACTTCTGACATCTGATACAGGACAAAGGACGTGAAGTGAAAAGATTTGTATGGCGTCTGCAAAGGCTCCTTGACATAAAGATAAAGCAGGAAGAGGTGATGCGCAGCGAGCTTGTTGCCGTTACGGAGCGGGCCGTGGCGGTAAGAAGCCAAATCATGGTGCGAAGAGCGGCCTTGCGAAAGATGCTGGCCGAATTGAGCGAGAAAAAGGGCAAACAGCGATTGAGCGAGCAGGAATTTTTCTTTAAATACGCTCATGTCAGCGATGAGGAAATCAAGAAGCTGGAACTTAAATTGGCAGGGCTTGAAAAGCTTCGTCAGCGCAAGATACAGGAGATTATGAAAATCAGGAGATTCAGAAAAGGGCTTGAACGGCTGAGAGCCGAAGCGAAAGCTCGATTTCTAAAAGAGGAAGAAAAACGTGAACAGAAAGACCTGGACGACAAGACAATAATGAGCTTCGCGTGGAAGATCATTCAACCGGCGTGAACAAGTCAGGCCAGTCAGATAAAAACGTTTAAGCACAGGAGATGAAGCCGTGAAGAAGATTCAGATAATCGTATTAGTTGGTGCCGGTGTAGTCAGCTTTGCAGGCACATTTACAGTTACATTGTTCGCCAAGAAATCGAAGCCGGCGTTACCGGTTGCCTCAGTCAGTGAACAAACGGAGGCCGACGACACTTTGGTCGGCCCGGCAGGGGTCCGTTCGAGGCGAGCGTTTGCTTCAGCGGGCACGGATGTGATTACGCGAGGTATGGCGGAAAAGCAGTTGCAGAGCCTAATCTACGACATACGGGAGAAGATGAAAGAATACAAGTCCAGGGAAAAAGAGCTGGATCTGCAGGAAGAAAGGCTAAGGACGGCCAGGACCAGTTTACAGGATGACATAGACCGGCTTGACAATCTTCGAGTGCAGTTGACGTCAACTGTGGCCACTCTGAAACAACATGAAACGAGCTTGAGGAACAGCATGGTGGAAATTGGGACGGCAGAGAAGAGTAATATGCAGAGCATTGCCGGCAGGTATGACAAAATGGACGTCAGCCAGGCGAGCAAGATAATGGTCAACATGGTGTCGAGTAATCAGCTCGAAGACGCCGCCAAGATAATCTATTACATGTCGGAGCGGACATCGGGTAAACTGCTTGGTGAAATCGGCAACGTGAAGCCGGAGTTCGCAGTCATATTGTGTAATCAATTAAAGCGAATGAGCGAAAGCCGGTAATCCATGGATATAGCAACCATAATAGGGATAATTTTAGGTTTTGGGGTCATCTCGATTTCCATCATTCAAGGCGGCGGCGGCGCAGCTTTCATACATATACCGTCAATGGCAATTGTAGTCGGTGGGATGTTGTGCGCAACGCTTATCCACTTTTCATTAGCCCAGTTTCTGGGGATATTCTCTGTAATAAAGAAGACGGTTCTGACGCGGGTGCCGTCGTCATCGGAGATTATCCAGCAGATGGTCAATTACGCGGCGGTTAACAGAAAAGACGGCTCGCTGGCGCTGGAGGGACACATCCACAAGGTTGGGGACAAATTCATAGGTAAGGGTCTGCAAATGTTAGTTGACGGCCAGGAGGAGGACTGGATTAGAGAGATGATGGGGCTTGAGGTTCAATACCGTCAGGAGCGTCACAAGGTGGGCAAAAAGATATTAGAGTTTATGGGGGCGTCCTCTCCTGCTTTTGGCATGATAGGTACGTTGATCGGGTTGATTCAGATGCTCAGAAACCTGTCCGACCCGGCAAGCTTAGGCGCAGGGATGGCAGTGGCACTAATTACAACTTTTTATGGTGCACTGCTTGCCAACCTGGTATTCATCCCTCTGGCCGGCAAACTCGGGCTGTACTCGCAAGTTGAAATTCTGGCGATGGAAATGACGCTTGAAGGCATCTGCGCTATCTCGCGAGGCGAGAATCCGACTGGCGTACGTGAAAAGATGCAGGCATTCGTATCTCCAAACAGACGGGAAGATATAAAGGCAACTGTATAAATGGCCCGCCAGAGACGAGAGGTTGAAGAAGAAGAGCCGGCCGGTGCACCGGAATGGATGGTGACCTTTAGCGACTCCATGATGCTGCTTTTGACATTCTTTGTGCTGCTGCTGAGTTTCGCGGGATTCGGTAAAGGAGTGCTTCCAGGTCTGAGTGCTTCTTTTACCGAGGCGCTGCCCCCGATTTGGCCGTCGGATTCAACTCAGAAGGAATCACTATGGGAGAATGAACAGGTCGGCGGCATAGAAAGCATAGAAGAGGTAGAGGTGGGCACGGAAACGCGGACACTTGTTGTGGCCGAAAGCAGCAACTTTATGAAAGAGAAAGAGCCACTGGACTTTCGCAATCTTAAGGTTTTCAGTGTCCCGTCGAACAGTTTTTTCTGGGGCAACGGGACGGCCATTTCAAGCTCCGGTCGGACAATGTTAGATGCGTTCGCCGTTTTTCTGCGTTCGATACCGAGCCGGGTTGTTATCAGCGAAAACGGTCCGGCCGGGACCGGTCAGATGGGTCTTGACAGGGCGTGGTCGGTTTTTGAATACATGACCAAAAAGGAAGGTCTCAAAAAAGAGATGTTCAGCATCACCACATCAACCATGACGCTGCAGAGCAATCAACAGCAGCGAACGCTCGAAATTACGCTGCTGGAGAGGAATGTTTACGAATGAGTCGCAAAAGAAAAGTATCTGAAGATGAGAAAGTGTTAGTTCCGATGTATATAGTTACCTTCGCCAATATACTAATTTTGTTACTTGCATTTTTCGTACTGTTGTTAACACTGGCGGAAGAGAAAACGGAAGAGCAAACCATGGAACTGTTCACAGCGGGGCAAAATGCATTCAGGTATGCTTTTTCTGATTTCGGCATGGGCCGGGGTTCCGGCTTCGACTACGCGAAGGCCAAATACAAAGTAGATGAAGGACAGGATGAGCCCGGTGGCAGGAGCATCGACGCAGCAATGGAGACTGTTCGGCGCAGGCTGTTGGATCTTGAAAAGACAATGAAGATAATGCCCTCTCAAATAGTGGGTGTTTCGAAGACGTTTACCGTAACGGACATCCATTTCAATCGCGGCGGTTGGGTTCTGAACAAGTCGGCGAAGCAGTTCCTGACGACGTATTGCCGGCAGTTAGAGGAAAGTTTGGGCGTGGGGGCGGTAACTCTTTACGTGGTGGGGCTGGCGGTGGCAGAGGCGAGCGAAAGAGGGCAGTGGCAGGTTTCTGCGCGGCGGGCGGAGGCGGTTGCGAGCTTTATAAAGGGGAGCTTGGGTGAACAATCGAACTGGTCTGTTTATTCGTGGGGCGCCGGCCCCGGCGGCGATTGGAGCGGGCCTGGGGGGGTTATCAGTAAGCAGACAGATATTATGATAGTGGTGCTGAGCGCGAGTAAATAACCAAGCACAATTGGCTTGCGCCAGCGGTACGGCGGCGAAGGGGTTGTCAAGATTTTCGACAGCCGGGCTGATTTTTCAACAAATCGGCGGGGGAAAATCACCGTTTACACCGGAGGAGGGCGAATTCTTCGATTCCGGCACGGAATTTGCTTCAACAGTGGTAAGTAACCGTCTTTGTTAACTTTGCAGGGTATCGATGTTTAAGAAACGAACCGTGGTAATATCAGTGGTGCTGGTTCTTTGCGTTGTGGGCCAGGTGCTCCTGCGTCCGCGTTTATGCCGGGCCGGTGAGGATACAGCAAGAACAGACAAGTCCAAGTCCGAGGGCGAGTTATCAACGTGGTCACTGGATGATTTGGACCTCGATAAAGGGACAAGCCAGACTCAGAGCAAACTGATGCGTCGGTTCGCACTTGCAATCGGGTTCGTCGTGGTATTGGGCGGCTGCGCATGGTACGTTTCGAAGAAGTTCGGGCCGAAGCTGGCGATAACAAGGGGTAAAGAGATCAGCATTGTCGAAACAATTCATCTCGGCTCCCACAGGACTGTGCACCTGCTGGAGGTGGGTGGCAGACAAAAGCTGCTGATAGGCAGTACGAACGAAAACATAAACATATTGGCTGATGTTACCGAAGCGGTGTCGAGTCAGTTAAACCGGGAAGTTATGTAATAATCGAGGGACAGATGACCGGCAGAGGTTTGCGAATCATTGTTGTGTTGACCATTGTGTTTGGTGCGGCGGGTGCGTGTTTCGGTCAGGAGAATCCGTCGGAGACAGACCCGGCCGGGTCTGCTTCGACGATGCCCGGCATCCCGGACGTATTAGAGATGATCAAGAAGGCCACAGCCGGTGAATCCGACGGGACAGGCGCCGAATGGGCCACGCCAGTGAAATTAGTTGTAATATTCGCGCTTCTGGCAATCATCCCGAGCCTTCTGGCGATGACCACGTCTTTTACCCGCATTGTCATCGTGTTAGGTTTTGCCCGTCGGGCGATAAGTACGCAATCCATTCCCCCAACGATAGCCATAATGGGTCTGGCAATGTTCCTTACGCTCTATACGATGGCGCCGACTTTTTCCAGGATCAATACCGAGGCTATTCAGCCGTATATTGCCGACGAGATAGATTTCGGGAAGCTTTCATCGGCGGCCAGTGAAATAATGAAGGAATTCATGATTCGTCAAACGCGTCAGACGGACCTGGCACTTTTTGTCAGGATGGCGAAGATTGAACGACCCAATAAGGCAATGGATATCCCGTTTCACATTGTGGTTCCATCTTTTATCGTGAGTGAATTTCGCACTGCTTTTGAGATAGGGTGTCTTCTGTTTATTCCATTCCTGCTGCTGGATTTGGTTGTGGCAAGCATCCTGCTCAGCGCCGGGATGATGATGCTGCCACCGGTAATGATATCCCTGCCTTTTAAGCTTATACTTTTTATACTTGTTGACGGCTGGGGGATGCTGGCACACAGCCTCAGCCTGAGTTTCAGATGAGGCCAAGAGCGCGGGCTGAGCGTGGCCCGTCGAGGAGAGCGCAAATGGATGTAGATTACATTTTATATTTGGGTCGGCATACCCTTGAGACGGCCGTACTGCTTGCGGGGCCGATACTGCTGGTTTGCATAGTGGTAGGTCTGCTTGTATCTCTGTTTCAGACGGTGACATCACTGCGGGATATGACCCTGACTATGGTTCCGAAACTTTTGGCGGTTGCGGTAACGGCGCTAATGTTCGGCAACTGGATGATACAGATTCTAATGAAGTTTACGCATGAAATTTTCAACCAGATACGGTCATACGGTTATTGAGGATGGAACTATTAGCGGGAAAAATGTTAGGCTTCATACTGGTACTGACTCGTATCGGGGCATTTTTTGGCAGCTCACCTGTGTTCAGCTGGCAAGCCATCCCGCTTAAGATAAAGCTGGCACTTGCAATTTTGACATCAATTTTTTTCTCGAACCTTATGAGTTGTCCCGTCAGCAGCGAAGATACAGGGGCGGCGGCGATAGGTTTGATGATAGCAAATGAAGCGATTTACGGTCTTTCTCTTGGCTTTGTCGCCACTTTGCTTTTCGCGACGGTCAAACTCAGTGCCCGCATCATTGAACGGCAAATGGGTCTTTCGATGGCTCAAATCCTGGACCCCTTAAGCGGCGACAGCGGCCAGCCGGTAGGTGTGCTTATGGAGATGATTTTCATATTGCTGTTCTTATCCGCTAACGGCCACCACATGCTTTTGCTGACCATTTCCAAGAGCTACGAAGCCTTTCCTATCGGGACGATACCTAATATAGAGAGACTGACCGAAGGGATAATTGTGGCTACTTCGACGATGCTTTTGTTGGGTCTGAAGATGTCGGCCCCGATATTGGCGACCTTTTTGCTGCTGATGGTTATTCTGGCGGTTCTTGCGCGAGTTGCGCCGGAAACGAACATATTATTTCTGAGTCTTCCACTCCGTGTGGGGCTTGGCTTGCTGATGGTGGGGATATTCCTGCCGTTCGTAAGCAACTTCATAAAGGAATTCGCCCAGTGGATGGATAAACTGATACCTGTATGAGGCATTTTTAACACCGGCAAACAAGTTTGCCGGTGGCACGCATGTTCCATTAGTGGCTTAGTTGTTGGAAAGAGATGGCAGAACCCGGCAAAACCGAGCAACCGACGGTCAAGCGGCTATCCAAGGCCCGCGAGCAGGGAAGTGTGCCAACAAGCCAGGAAATGCTCTCAGCGGTAACGCTTATCGTTCTGATACTGATAACAATACCGATGGGTCCGAAGGTAGTGGAGTGGGCGACGTTAGAAATAAAAGAGGGAGTTAGCTGTGACTATTCTCATATGGCCAATCCGCAGGTTTTTCTCGCGTACACCGGCGAAAAGATCAAAGGTGCGATAATGATAATGGCGCCGTTTTTTATTGCGTTGATGGCTGCCGGGGTGGCGGCCAATATCGCCATCAGCGGCAAGAACTTCTCATTGCTGGCGCTTCGATGGAAATTTGACGTAATAAATCCATCGACCGGCCTGAAAAAACTCGTGTCGCTTTCATCGACGGTGAAACTCGGACTCTCGGTGATAAAAATCATCTTTATCGGCGGGATAGTGTATCTGTACCTTCACGATAAAATCGAGTCTCTTGCAGCGTTTCAGTGGATTCCGTCATCGCAAATGCTCGGGGCAATATCGGCACTAATCCTTGGAGTACTTAAAAGAATCTGTATTGGTCTGCTGATAGTCGCTCTTATAGACCTTATCTATCAGAAGTGGAAGTACATGGACGAACTGAAGATGACGAAAGTGGAGGTAAAAGACGAAATGCGAGCGGCCGATACACCACCGGAAGTGAAGAGGCGTCTTCGCCAAAAGCAGTTTGAATTTGCGATGCGTCGCATGCTTCAGGACGTGCCCAAGGCGAACGTGGTTCTTGTGAACCCGACCCACGTGGCAGTGGCTTTGCAATACGACGGCGATACGATGCCTGCACCTAAGGTAGTTGCCAAGGGTGGCGACTATGTGTGTGAAAAGATCAAGGAAGTTGCGCGGGCCTACGGTGTGCCCATTATCCGCAGGCCTGCACTTGCACGAAACCTGTACGCGACGGTGGATATCGGACAAATCGTTCCGGATTCGCTGTTCGTGGCAGTAGCGGAGGTGCTGGCGCTTATCTACCGGCTGCGTCATAATCGGAGCGGATAATGCTTTGAAGGTATCGGTAAATGGAATATACTATAAGCGGGTATTCGGGACACGGCCAAACAAGTTTGACCGTGGCACCCATACTTCATTAGCGATAAGTTTGCCGGTGGCACCCATATTTCATTAGAGATAAGTTTGCCGGTGGCACCCATACTTCATTAGCGATAAGTTTGCCGGTGGCACCCATATTTCATTAGAGATAAGTTTGCCGGTTGTACCCGTGTTCCATTAGTAACGCAAAGGTCAATAAGATGATGGCTGATACGGGGCTAATTACGGAAAAATATTCGTCACAAGTGGTGATTGCGCGCAACGAGTTTATCTTTACAACGGCAGCGTTGTCGCTGTTGGGGGGGCTCTTGGCGCCTATGGGGGCGCAACTTCTGGATGTGCTGTGGGTGTTGAGCGTGTGCCTTGGCGGGGCGATAGTGCTGATTGCTTTTTCGGCCAAAGAATCGGGGGAACTATCCAGTTTTCCGCTGCTGTTGGTGGCCGGGTCCTGGCTTCGAATCGTGCTGACGGCAGCATCGGCAAGGCTGATTTTCTTAGGAGGTACGGGAGGGGTTATTATCGAGAGTATCGGTGGGGCGATTGGTTCGGGCAGGACAATGTGGACGATGGTAATCACTCCTGTGGCTGCGATTGCGGCGGGGCTGGTGGTTTATGGTGCAACAAGACGGATCATGAAGGCATCGCTGAGTTTTGCGTTTGATACTATGCCGCTGAAAAAGATAAGCATCGAGACGGAGCTGAACGCCGGCATCATAGATAACGACAAAGCCGCATCGCTTAAGGACAAGATTGCGAGTGAAACACAATTTTACCTTAATATGGCGGGCGTGACAAAGCTTTTGCGTTGCGACGCGGCCGTTGCGGTATTGGTGGTGATTGTGACGGGGGCCGGGCAAATTGCAATAACGGCAATCGACCGAATGAGCACCGGCGGTGGGATTTTGACACAAACATATGTGAGTCTGGCGGCAGGAGTTGCGATACTTGCGCTGGGGCCTGCAGTTTTAACATCGGCGGCGGCGGCACACCTGTTGGGCAAAAGCTCCTTGAGCCTTGGAGGTGGAGCTTCGGCTGAGCAGCGCAGCCGCACTATCAAGATAGTTTCACAGGAATCGGGCCGAAGGGAAAAAGTGGAACTGTTGAACCCGGACTTTGTAGAAGTCGGGCCGCGGCAGGCGGTGGTAGTGAAGAACAAGTCGAGTGATGAAAATATCGCCAGCTTCGAGCCTGTCAGCCGGGCCGGCAAGGGACAATCCAAAAGCATACGCTGCATAGAAAAGTACAACAGTATCGAGGATTACTACAACGATATTGCGCGTCGGATAGAGAATCTGCCGAGCGAACAAAAGGCGGTACTGTTCGGGGCGGGGAGTGTAGAAGAGCTTCCAGTAACCGTAGCGGTGAACGTGGCGATTAAGATATCAAAGAAGGGCCGGCGGTGCCTGCTGATAGATGCCGACGCTGAACGAAACGCTATTGCGAAGGTCTTCGAGCTTGGTGCCGATCAAATCAAGGACAGAGTGGCTGAAACGTGTATTAAAAATCTTTCAATTCGCAGCGGCGGTGATTTGGCCGGGGCCGATATTCGGATGGCCAAAGAAAGGATACAAACCATTGCGAAGGGGTATGACAGGGTGATTATTTACGCTCCTAATATGAACTCTGCGAGCATGGGCGAAATATTATCAGGTATCGTGGCCAGTGCAATCGTCTTTGAGAGTGCCGGCGGAAATGATAATCTCAGCAGGCAATTGGGGATGTCTGAGTGCGAGCTGCTGGCAATTATGCCGGTTGCTTCAAGCGCCGTCTAAGAAGGCGCGGGGGTCTTTATTTATTAACCCGGATTTGGCAGGTAACGGGTGATAAATGAACAGGGTGCGATGAATCGCACCAAATTCCTCATCGTCCGACTGAAGTCCAACGCAATCTTCAACAAAGCGGTGGGCCACTGCCTTTAGGCAGGAAAATATTTGCCCACCTACGCGGACAGTTTATTAACCCATCATGCCGAGTGCGGCCATCTGCTGGTTCATCAACTGCAGGGTCCTTTCGAGGCGGGCGAACTTCAAGACAAGCCTGTTTTCATACTTTTCAAGGCGTGCTCGTTCGGTTTCAATCTGGTCGTTAAGACGCTCGATGTAATCGGATATATTTTTCTTTGAGACAGGTATGCGACCATTGTATGAAAGTACATCGTTAAGAACATCCTTGACGTCTCCGGCAAAGCCCTGCTTGACGTATATCGTCGCTTCTATTGCGGTCTCGCCTTTAAGCTGATCCAAATCAACTGTAAACGTAAGGCTATGCTCTGGATAAAGAGGATTGCCGTTTTCGTCTGTGCCCCAGTTACCAATTACCACATTACCATTAATGTTGTCGGCGTCCACTGTTCGTGCCTCGCTCCAATCCTCATCAGTTGTCTTAATCTCAACTTTTGTAATACTATCTCCCTGTATTCCATATACCCTCACATCATAGCCCCCTGCCTGAGTGGAAGTGCCTGCAGCATAAAACTTGATAGAGGCGGCATATTCCCCGGCGGAACTTCCAGTCTTCATGGCACCAATCAAGGCAAGAACGCCAAGATAATCATCGCTGATAGCCTCATCGAAATCGGTGCCATCCAGCTCGAGCTGGCCGTCGGAATTAATGGTAAGGCCGATATTCCTGGGCATGGCGAAACTGTCATCGGAGGTAAAGCCGCCTGCAGCGAGGATAAAGGGGTTCTTGAGCTGGTTTCTGATGGTGGTAATGGAATAATCACCGTACAATATCGGCGCTGTCTTGGTTTCGGGGTCATAGTCGGCCTTTTCCTGGAGGAATGTAACTATCTCGTTGTAAGCGGTGATCATCTCATCCATTTTCTCTTTGAGTGCTTCGGTATCCCTTGTCAGGGTAACCTCAACATCATCATAGGTCTCAGTCACGGTATTGTAGGTGGTATCGTGCATGTTAAGGGTAACGCCGGAGATGACATCATCTATAGTGTTGCCGCTCCTGCTTATCCAGCCATCATGGCCTCCTGTAGTCTCTGAGATGGCGTGTGTTCCCGTCGTTTCCAGCCCGCTGGTGTCAATCGTAATTAAGTTGACGTTACCGGTCGTGTCACGAAATGTGAACGTCAAGCCGTTATTCAAATCAGTCCCGCCAACAGTTATGTCCCCGGAGCTGATGTTATCTAATAATTCAAGTGCCGCTTGAACATCTCCCGCGTTAGCACCAAAAGCAATACCAGAGGTAGTATGCCCGTCAAACGTCAGTGTATAGGTGCCGTTGGTTGCCGAGCCACCCGTGGTAGTCAAGTCCTGCTGCTCAGCGGTTTGTGAATCCGGGGGGTAGCCGTCAACCTTAACCTTGGAATCCTGAGCGGATTGAGTTTCCATAAATGTACTCGCTGCAAGGTTTGCAAGACTGGCTTGTGTGCTGCCGCCTACGGTCGTCTGGCCAAACGTGGGCAAGTCCATAGAAGCGTCTTCACCTCCAGGATCGGGGTTGACATCGTTAAATTCAAACGTGGTGACAGTCAGACTACTTGCTCCATCGGTTATGGCAGTAAGCTTTATTTGACCATTGTATAGTGTCGCTTTGACTGTTCCGTTAAAGGCATCTTCAATCTCATCAAGTAGGTCCTGAACAGTAGTGTGCTGGTTGATGCTGATTTGCTGACTTACTTCTTGTCCGTAATGGTCAGTACCGATAATCTCAATATAGTCGCCGGTTTCAATGGTGCCGGTAGTATTGTCAAGGTCCTGCAGTTGTGTTGTAAGGGTGGCGTTGTCTTCGTTATACTGCAAAGTGGTTCCACTTGTAGTCCACAGCTCAGTATTACCGGCATTTATTGATATCTGGTGATCCGAACCGTTGTCTCTGCCGGTCAGCACCAGATGATAGACCCCATCGTTGCCGTCATCATATTTCAAGATACTGGCCGTTACGCCCGGATTGTCAGTATCATTGTTGATTAAACCGACGAGGTCTTCCAGAGTTGTCGCGTCAGTTGTCTGTATCACCAACTCCTCATTGTTATATGAAAATATGAATACACCATTCTCGCCTGCACCTTTGACATACGATGTCGAATATTTGAAACCATCGTGTACCCACCGGTCGGAGGCGGCCAACTGTTTAATCTGAAGGGAGTGGTTGCCTTCGGATGCATTGGAGTTAGCCGAGGCGGTCATTATATCGGAATCACTGGTGGCCGAATTGAAGGCCTGTAATTTGGTGTTGTCCGAAAGGGCCCTTATTTTTGTTCTAAAAGCGGTGAGTATGCTCTGCAACTCGCTTAGAGTCTCACTTTTAATTTGGTGATCGGCCCTTTCTTCTTCCTTGGCCCGCAACGTACGGCTTTCAAGCTCGACCAACTGTCTGACTATCTCGCCGGTGTCAATACCTGTGGCGAGACCTGGAAATCTTATCTCCGGCATATTAAACTCCTTTTTTTGTGCCCCGCATGGTCGCAGCCAAAAGCGGGGCTGAGGTTATCTCTGGTTCCTATCATCTTCAGCAACTGCTGTTTGTAATAATCTCCGTAGCGGCGAAAGTAGTCGCCATACTTGACCATGTGGCCGTGAACGTGCTTGTAGAAAGTATCCATTAGATATTTATAGTATTGCTGCCTCAAGGCCGGCTCGGTTATCCGCCCAATGCGCGGACAAAGCACCTCGGGCGGATATATCGAGACCATTTCATTTAAGATGTCAGCAGTGATTTGATTTCTGGCTTTGAACTTATGCGAAAGGCTCGACGGCAGCAGCCTGTAGAAGTATGTGGAATTGTCGCCGACCCTCTTGAAACGAATTTTGAGGGAATTTCTGCACAGGAAGACAAAGTCGGCGGCATTTTCCAGCTCTTCATAACCCCCTACCCTGTCATACAGTGATTTTCTTTTCAAGCTGCCCGGGTGCGGGATAGGCGAATACGCGTGCTCAAAGAGGAAATTCGGGAGTGCTCGGTTGTCTGAAAAGTCGACATAATCCCATCGTCCGCCCGTAGGATTACCAAACTGATCCACAAGTGTAAGACAGGCCGGGTAGAAATAATCAACGTCCGGATATCTCCGGGCACAGGCGACCATTTTTTCGATGTAGTCGGCTGCTATGAAGTCATCCGAGTCAACGGTGATGATGTATTGACCGTTGGCCCGGGCAATAGCGACGTTGGTGCCGGACCAGCGATTCTTATGCGGTTTATGGATGTAGCGAATCCTGCTGTCCGAGTAAGAACTGATTATCTCCCTCGTCCTGTCGCCGCTGCCATCGTCAATTATGAGCAGCTCAAAATTCTTATACGTCTGCGCCAGTACTGAATCGATGGCCGCAGCGATATACTTTTGGGCATTGTATGCTATCATCTCCACCGAAACCAACGGCTTATCGGGCCGGCTGTCGCTGCCCAACTTGACAAATTCCAGTTGGACCTCCTGATGGGGCGAGTTTGGCACGAAACCGGCGTAGCGCTGCACATCAATCCTAAGGCCTTGTTCAAACATTTGGGCCAGGCTGTCTGCAGAATACCTGCTGAGGCTGCCTGCGCGATTGAGCGAGACGGTCTGGACAATGTTGAGGGGATTGCAGAACGCGGCCGACTGCTCATAACAAAGCAGTGCAGCTCGCGACCTGGCGTATAATTGTGTGTTGGCAGCCATCAAGCCTTCAAGCATGTTGGGATTGTCAAAATCCAATTTCTTCAGCAGCGGCGCAATATCGGCGGCCCTGTATATGGAACTTGAAACCTCTAACGGATAGGCAAAGTGAATCCGGCCCCGGGTCCAGTCGTACTTCAGTACTGACTTAGCGACATACCAGAACTGAGGCAAAGTAACCTGCGCGTCGCGGGCATAGCTGTAAGTTGTGTTCTTGCCCAGCCTGAGTGAAAAGCCGAGTGCGTTATGATTTTGCTTCAAGAGGCCGACAATCTCGGCAAGGCTGAAATCCTTTACAAACAGATTATCGTCAACCAGGAAGAGCACATATTCGTATTCGCTTATAACGGCGAGTGTCTGCGCTTTGAAATCGGTTTCTTTAATAAATGTAACGTCGGCAAACTCGTTTTTGAGCGTGTCATATTGGGCACGGTAGATGTCATTCGATGCTTTGTACAGCACGTGCAATTTGATATCCTCATTATCAGAGCAATGCAGTGAGAATGATTCTATGGCTGCGGCAAGCTGCATGGGGCGGTCTTTGCTGAATATGAGACCGACTGTTTCTGTTGCAACATCGTTCCGGGCGGCAGGTTCCTTGTTGCAGGCGACGGCTTCATCAACCGGATGCTCGGCTTTTGAACAGGAAGCAGCGGTCTCGTCGAGGAATGTTCGAAGCCGGCGCATCCATATCTCGTGTTTCTTAAGCTCGTTGGGCGCATCGCTAACAAGTGAATCAAGAAGCAATTTATCACATGCGGCCAGCAACTGCTGGCGGGTCAGGTGCACTTGCTTGGCTGCCTCAACTTCCACATTAGAAAGATAAGGTTCATGCGGCCATGAGCTTGTTCGCGTCTGGACGGGGCCAAAGCCCAATTGGCTGAGGGTGTGCTCAAGCCTTTGGCCAAACCAGTGGTCGGTATGAAATGCCCACTTATCGGCCTGGTCGCCAGCCAGATGACGAACGACACCGATTTTCGTTTTCAGCGAGGCATCGGAAAGCAATGTTTTTGCGCTGCCAATCAGGTCGGGCGTTTCGATATGAAGTTTGCCGCCGACCTTGAGCCATTCGTGCCACGTAACGAGCAGGCCAAGTGCTGTAACCCTGTCGAAGTGCTCGAAGACATGATGCAGTCTAATCTCATCAACACTGTGAGCGGGGAAATTCAGCTTTGTAATATCAGCGTACAGGTCCGCTCCCAAGTGGGTTACCACATTGTGCTCCTCAGGCGGGTAATCAATATTTATATACCCGTCAAAATGCCACTTTCCGCAGCCGAGGTGAAGCCGAAGGGGCTTACCTTCACTCCACAAGCGGGCGGATATGAGTTGCGATAGAACATCAGTTTCAGATGTTACTGCGAACGGTGCGGGGGCAGCATGCGCAACTTCGACGTCATAATCGCGTTCGGTTTTTTGAGCGTGAAGATTTTGCATTACTGTGTAATTACCGGCGAGCTTTGAGGAGACGGCGAGATAGTTTGAATAGCGATTGTTCTTCAATGAGTCGCGCCAGTTGGCCATGTGAACAAGGCCATCGGGAAGTATTCGGAAGATGACATAGCCGTATGAAGACAGAAGTCGGCAGACCTGTTGCAATGTTATGCCCGCATCCGGATAGGTTCCGCCGTACTCGAACTGAAGCATTTTGACCCTGTGAGCCCGAAGAAGACCGGCGGCGCCGCGCAGGACATCGAATTCGCCGCCTTCGGTGTCAATCTTTATGAAATCAACGTGAGTTATTGAGTGCTCCCGGCAAAAGTAGTCGAGGGTTTGGGCCTGAACTGAAATTGGAACCGCCTGCATGTTAAACCGGCTTTCGACTGCCCGATTGCGTCGGTAAAACGAACTCATGCGTGCCAATTTTGGGTTTTGGTTATAGTGGTAAAATGTTTTGGGGCCGTTGTTATCCGCTATTGCAATATCGTGCAGGTGCGCACCTGAAGAGCCAAGATTAGTCTTTAAGACGGCAAACGTATCGGCGACAGGCTCAAAGGAATGCAGGTGGACTTTGCCGACAGCAGCCAGGACACTGCCGCTCCACTGACCCGTGTTTGCGCCGATGTCAAATACTATATCACCAGACCTTATCAAACGTTGAAGCAATGCATACTCACCATTGGTCTGACAATCACTATTGTCGAAGCCCACATCATCGAAAACGGGGCTGTCATCATGAACTTTTGTGTTTCTCAGTACGTCATCGTCCCGATGCATCGGGAACGCGTCGGCGTCGTTTTCTATACGAGTGCTCGCCGGTTTTGGAGCCTGCTCAAGCTCTGAGCCGAGCCGGGTTAGTAAATCCTTTGCCTGGAGGAAATCGGGCTCAAGCTGCAGGACCGCGTCGGCGGCTTTCTTAGCGAGCGGCTCATCCCCACACTCGCAGGCGACTTTTGCAAGATACCACAGCACAAGCCAGTGGTCGCATTTCGAGTGAATCGCCTCCAGAAACTTCAACTTTGCCTGTTCAAACATGCTGTACTGGTAACATGCGAGGCCGTGCCAGAAATGCTCAATTGCGGAATCTATTTTCGCCAGGCCGATCGGCAGATTAAACGCCTCAGCAAAATCGGCGTGCCAGAGCAGCCGCCTTGGGTCAGGTCGCTCGGGAGAGACAAAATGTTTCCACCGCTGAATATATAATTCGATATCGCGGTTGCTGTTGTCGGCGTTTACCTGCTTGGCGGCATCAAGCACATTGTCGTGAACAACAAAGCAGCCCGGCAAAGGAATAAACTGCCTGCCTGCCTCATACAGCTTGAAACACAAGTCGCCGTCGGCACAATAGAATTGATATGCCTCATCCAGCCCCCCTACGGCCCTGAAATTATCGAGTCTGACCAAACCATAGTTCATCAGCAGCTTGGGGCCGAATATAAAATCAATGCCAAATTTTTCCCAGTCGGGTTTTGTGCGGATATTTTTGTAAAAGAAGATTCCGCCTGCAACTTCATCCTTCTGTTCGTTGAGCATTTTAACCGCGCGAGTGATACAACCTTCATTGAACAGAATATCATCGCTTGCAAACATGGCCCATTTTCCGCGAGCCTTTGAAAAGCCGAAATTATACAACTCAGGCCACGAATGTCTGCCGGGGCCAAAGTGCTCAGCTTCGACATAGATATTTGCTACCCCGTGCTTTTGCAATACCTTCATCGTATCATCATCCGAACCGCCCTCTATTACGATCACTTCGTAACAAATACCTTTCGCCGCTTCGGTAAGGCTTACAAGCATCTGATCAAGTAATTCGGCCCTGTTTTTAGTACAAAGCACAATGCTGACATCAAAAGACGGTTTTGTATTAAGGTTTTGTATATTGTTCAATACGGTATCGTTTTCCATACTAATCCATAGTATTTTTTGCCTAAGTTATCCAACTGTCATGCAATCAGCCTCAGCAAAAATGTTTTTCTTTTCCAAATAGTGTGAAAACAGATAATCTTTTTTCTGTTTGAGAACAGGATAATTTGAAAGCAGGTTGTTCAGCTTTCCCTCGAATTCATCATAATTGGTGATGGACTCTGTGAGTTCCCCGGAAACAACTTTCTTCGTAGGCTCGATAATCCCATTTTGATAAGGAACCTGAAGCCATGCTTGGACCTCTTTTAAGATTCGTTCTTTACTATCTATAAAACGTTCAAAACTGATTTGTTTCTTTAAATTAACTTTCTGCATAAAGCAGAACAGTCTTCTCTCAAACTCAGATGTATAGGTCAGATGCTCCATAAACAATTCGAAATCTATATCCAAAGGAGTGATACGCTGTTTTTCTTCATATATATTAAATAGTTGTTTTTCCTTATAGAGTATGTCAGCAACATATTTGCTAAAGGCCTGTTTTATGGGATTTTCCCTATATAAGTGAATAACCTTGACTGAATTAGTATTGATATAATCCAGAAGATTCCCATATTTTTCAGGCTTGAATGCTGCTAATTTTGTTATTAAACCGCCTGCAAGAATCTCAGGAAATAATCTGCTATGACATTCTTTTATTTTCGCTAACTGCTGCTCCCAGGACATATAAAAGATTCTTTCCGGCAGGCAGAATATATTCGGATGATTATTCAATGATCGTGAGAAAAGCGTCCCGGCACTTCTGCCATTAAATAAAATAATGAATTTTGTCGGCACAGGTTTTCGGCCGCTACGGATCGCCTTTAGCTGTGTAATAAAGGAAGAAACTTCTTTAACTTCAGTGGTCATTTTGTTCACCAATCGGGCTGCTTCTTCTGCCACATCAAGATTCCGAGAACCATACGCAGCCTGAGCCAGACACCATACTACCTGCCAATGATGACATCCTTCGTTGATCGCATTCGTGAAACTGGCGGCAGCGTTGACAAAATCTTTGCCTTGCATATATCCAATAGCACGCCAAAAATGTTCAATACCTGAATTTATTGTTGGCAAACTGCTCGGTAGATTAAATGCACCATAAAAACACTGCTGCCATAGTAAATGTCTGGGATACGGTTTTTCTGCAGAACTAAAATGTTTCCATCGCTGCACAAAAAATTCAAAATCAACAGCACTGCCATCTAAGTATTCTTTCTTTTGCACATCAATGACATTATTGTGAACAACAAAGCAGTCCGGTAAAGGGATCAGTTGTTTACCAGTTTCATAGAGTTTATTACAAAAATCACCATCGGCATAGTAAAAGTTGTATCTTTCGTCCAGTCCTCCCACAGCCCTAAAAGAATCCAGCCTGACCAGACCATAGTTCATCAACAGCCTTGTTCCATAGGTAAAGCCGATAGCAAAATTATCCCAACCGGGTTTGGCGTGGACATTTTTGAAGAAGAAAATGCCACCTGCCACTTCCTCTTTCTGCCTGTTTAGCTGTTCGAGGGCCTTAGTGATACATCCTTTACCAAATACAATATCATCACTGGCATACATTGCCCATTTGCCGTGTGCCTTTGAAAAGCCGAAATTATACAACTGCGGCCAGGAGTGCCTGCCCGGCCCGAGACACTGTGCCTCGCTATAAACATTTTTGACGCCATGCTTGTGTAATACATCGAGTGTGTTGTCACTTGAGCCCCCTTCGACAACGATCATCTCCCAGGTTGTCCCGGCGACGGCCTCGTTCAAACTTGCAAGCATCTTGTCGAGCAGAGCGGCCCTGTCCTTTGTGCAAAGAATGATGCTGACTTCAATCTGGGGCTCATGGCTATCAACACCTCCTGGGGCCGGCTGCGCTCTCTGAGCGATAATGTCTGCCTTGCACTTTTCAGCTTCCATGAATGCATCTGTCTTCACTACTTCAGGCACTTTTGGCAACGGAAACAGCTTTACTTCCTTTCTGGGCGTCGCGCTTTTGGCCAGTACACGTCTGTACAGATTCTCATACCGCTCGGCTGTTACTTTGTGGTCAAAGTTTGAGACTGCTCGTTGTCGCGCATTGCGGCTCTGCTCCGCACGCAGGGCAGGAGCCGCGGCCAGTCTTTGGACCGCGCGGACAATTTGCGGCACGTTCTTGTATTCTGTTACGAAACCATCCAGGCCGTCGCGAACCAACTCCGGCACACCACCCGTGTCAAAGCTGACAACCGGAGCGCCACAGGCTAATGCCTCGATGACAACAAGCGGACAATTATCAGCCAACGGCGTGTACAGAAATATGTCAAGGGCCGAATACGCGCGGGCAAGCCGGTCTTCATTGTCAATGTGCCCAATGTCTATTACTCCTGGATCGTCACCGGGATGTTTTGTGCCGATATTGACAAAGACACAATTGGGTAATCCGCCTCGCAGGGCATCCAGAGCGGCCTGAGTGTATTGTCCGCCTTTCCAATGGTTTGCCAGAGTACCTCCGTTTGCAACGGCGCCGATTACCAGCGCATTTGCAGGAATGCCAAATCCGGCTCTGGCTTCTTTTTTATCGCAAGGTTTGAAAACTTCCGTATCAATACCGTTGTAAATCAATTCAACCGGGTGGTCCCGTAAAACGCTCTTTCCCACCTTATTTTTGAGCCATTGGGACGGCGTAACCAGCCATAGATGGGAATGGTCGTAAATGAGTTTCTTGTCCCGCAGCAACCGGCCGGAGGTGTCCACATAAAGCGCGTGCTCGAGATTTAGAGTCGGACATTCCCGGCAACCATCCTGCCACCGTGGACAGCGAACTGAATATGCGCAGTGCCCGGTAATTGCCTGCATATCGTGTAAGGTCCAGACCACCGGCTTAAAGTGAGAAAGGGCCGACAAGGAAAAAGGATTAAAATAGCCACCGTGTAAATTGTGCAGATGTAAAATGTCGGCAGTGAGAACAAGCTCGTTTTTGGTCAATTTGTGGCTGCCCTGTGGGGCATAGAACAATTGGCCCTGTCTTAAGCATGATTCATACATTGGTTGTTCAATCTCAAGCGGAAAGGAAAATGAATGTTCGGATTTACTCTTTTTGGACCCGACGAGTATTTTTGAATCGTGCCCGGTCTTGCGCTGCGTCTCGGCGAGGCGCCAGCCGACCTTTGCCGCGCCGCCGGCAACATCATGAGTATTAATGTGAACTATTGAAAGTTTTGCCGAGCTTTTCTTTACGGTCCAATTTTGTCGGGCACGATTGATTTTCGGTTTATCTCTGTGCCGACTATTATAATCATAAACAGCCTTTGATTTCGATTCAGGGGCAAAATAGCCATTATAATTTTCAATCAAATCTTTATTAAAAACAACACCTTCCGGAAGCCGTTTGAGGTGCTTATTAGCAGAGAAGTTGGCAAATTTTGACGACCTGCCGCAGTGCACTCCCGAGCCGTCAAATCCAATATTTTGAATCTGTGAAACCGTCGGGTATATGTAACAGCCATTATTCAGATATACCGTAAGCACCCAGTTCAGCGTCCATGCATCCAACTGTCCGCTCAGCACACGCTGGACCTGAGAAGGTATGTCGGCACCCGCCTGACAAAGGTCGATACCTTCAGCAAGTGCCCGGCTATACAATCTTGACAGGTCAGTATCAAAATGCGCCCAAGCCCTTTTCCACGTTGCCCATCCCCAGCTTCCTATCCGTGGATAGAAATATATGTCGAAAGGCCAGCCCCGTAACAAATCATCCGGAATCGGCACCGTGTATCCGTTAACGCCGAAAATTCTTTCATTGTTTTCGTATTTCGACAGGCACCTGGCCATAAAGTCAAAGAAGTACTCCTTCGGGACACAATCATCTTCCAGGAGAATGAGGCGGTCGTGTTTGGCGAAAACGGCATTCACAGCCGAAACGATAGACTTAGCTAATCCCAGATTGACCTCTCTGCACACAATTGTCGGCCTTGTCCATGTGATTTCCTCAAGCAGTCTCCTCGTCTCGAGAACCGGCGCAACATCTTTTGCGCTCCGTGAACCATCTGAGAACACGTACAGATTCTGAATGTCGCTTCGTTTCAAAGCCTTAAGGACCTGTGCCGTATGCCAGGGCCGATTGTAAGTCATTAAGATTACCGGAATATCTTTCATAACACGCTTTCTACATTGTCAATACCTTATTGCCACCATAAGTTGCCGTGACAGCGGCATATCTTCTCAATCTGTTATACAAAAGATATTCCGGCTCCAGCAAACCGCGTAACCTGTCAATATCTTCCCGACTGAAATTAATATCAATTTGGGCTTTTCTCATATGCAAAGGTTCAAGTTCGACATCCAGTTTTGAAGACAATTGAGAAATACCTAAGGAATACTCCTCGGTGAAGAAGAAATGTGAACAACCGACAATGTTATCAAACGTTTCATTCACATCAAGGCTCCCCGAGAACATAAACAACTGGTTCAGCAAATCCTTTGCGGGAATGTTTGTCAGGAAATCACCGAATGAATTACCCAACCATAGGCCGTCAACCTTCATACAAGGATGAGATGAGTTGTTCTCCTTCATGTGGAAAAGCATTTTGTAAAGAGACAACACTCTGCTGGCAGGCTCTCTTATAATAGCAATCGTAAACGTCCCGTCAGGAAGATTGAACCGATGTTTAGGAGTATGAGCGTAAGCATAAAAGTAATTGCCCTCCTCAATTAGTTTCACATCCCATGCCACAAACACCTTGTCACCGGAGATTACTCTGTAAACTTCGTTCATCTGTTTCATTTGCCGGTCTCTCACTTCTTTTCCTCTAACTCCTCTTGCCTCTTCGCTGCCCAGAGAAAGAAATATGTGGTGCAGCGACGTTCCACCCGCTTTGCGAACGTGATACAGGTATATGCGTTTATATCGGCCGGCGATATTATGGTTGGCAAGTTCTCTACATTTGCGGTCCTCGGCTGTTTCCACACAACCATTGCATTCGGTTTCGGGTATCGGGGCCCTCAGGAGGCTACTGCCTTGTTTTACCTTACTGTCTTTGGATACTGTTTGGCCGCTTTTTTCAAACTCCATCGCCAGCGAGTAGGGGCGAGGTGATTTTTCCATCCCGTTATCGCAATCCGGCATCTTCTTTGCATACTCATGTGATATTTTCGCTCCGCTCAACATCGGCCTTTGACCTTGCAAACACCTGCGCATAAGTGATTCAACTTCTTGTGTCCAGCCCATCTGTTTATAGAGCCGACAGATATTTGAGACAGTGTTATGATTGGCGGGCTGGAGCCTAAAAGCATTGGTGAAGCATCGCATCGCTTCGCGAATATCGCCCATCTCGTAGTACAACCGGCCCAGGTCATTGTGAGCCTGGGCGGAATTGGGATTGAGTTCGATTGCCGTCTTGAAAGCTGCCAGGGCACCGGCCTTGTCGCCGGCTCCGGTTAAAGCTTTGCCTTTGTCGTTCACAGATAACACCTGGTGAGGAGGTGTTGCTTTTTGATACGTTAGTCGGAAAGATTTGAATAACTCCTGGTTATAGTATAAATGCCCGTGAGGCTCTGAGTCATCCGAATGGGTGATTCCATGAATGCTTTTGGGAATCAATAAATCCGGGCACTGCCGGTACCTCTTATAGCACTGCTGGAATATGCCGTAGTCGGGATGTTTGCGTTTCAACCGCTCGACAGAAGCTTCTCTTATTTGCTTTTTGTGCTCCCAATCGGCTCGCTGATCGTTCCTGTCATGGTATAGCACGGCCTTTGGCCAATAAATCTGCTTTCTCATATCCGGCTCGACATCAAGCAGGCGCCGAGATAAATCAAGGCCGGCGCCACCAAGAATAATCTCATCGTCCCAGCCGCCGGCCACATAAAAGAAAGAAGCCCTGTATGCAGTGTTACCTTCCTGGCAGGAAAAATACGGGAAAGGCCTGTCGCCGTAATAAAGATGTTCGGTGTACGGCTGGGCGTTTCTGTCTTTGGGCCAAATCGAACCTCTGACCGCAACAGCTTCGTATTCGTCAAAGGCCTCACGGTAGCTTCGCAAGATATCAGCGGCAGGGATGCCATCATCATCAAGAAACAGAAGAATCCGACCAGTGGCAAAAACAGCGCCAAAATTGCGGGCAAGATAAGCACCTGTATTTTGGTTGAGTCTTATGTATGTGTCAATATAGGATTTGAGGCGGTCAAATTCGCCGGGGGGGGCCCCGTTGTCAACAAAGATGAGTTCGAAGTGCTCGTTACGCTGCCGAATCAGCGACTCGAAACTTTTGATTGTGTCCGGATGCAATCGCCATGAAATAACGACTACCGAGATGGCCGGTGCCGCTACCTGCTGCAGATAGTCAACATGCTCAAAAAACTTTCGGTATAGAGCAAACTTTCTGTCCCACCCCCTTTCAGCTAATTTCCGACTTAACTCCTTGAACTGGTCATGATATCCACCGGCGCTGTGCTGTTTATAGGTATCCGATGATGTAAGGAAAGCGCGCAGGCGCTGCATCCACAACGGCAAATTAAATTCAGCGGTTATCTTTTTGTGGGCGGCTATTCCCATTGTTTTGCGCATTTGCGGGTCGCGGGCCAACTTTGTCATATAGTCAGCCATTGCATCGACATCGCCCTCTTCTACCAGAAAGCCTGTTACGCCATGTTCCACCTCGTCCGGAATACCTTCGTGCAAGGTAGAGACGACGGGCAGTCCCGCCACGGAGGCTTCGAGGATGATGTGAGGCAGTCCTTCGGCATCGCCGGTTTCTGGAACGGTTATTGAGTGCTGCACATATACACATGAATCGCGCATCTGTGCCATCACGTATTCATGCGGCTGGAAACCATGCAACGTTACGGCATTGCTCAAACCGTATGAGTTAATGAACTGCTGAACATTTTCACGCAACGGGCCGTCGCCGATGATATCCAGTGTACAATCGCCAATACGTTCACATGTCTTCTTAAAGGCCTGTAACAACAGCAGTGGTGCTTTCTTGGGAACGAAACGAATCACGGAGATGAAGCGGCACGGCTGCCTTTCGGGAAGCGCATGGATACGGGATGGAATTTCCACTCCGTGTTGAATGACCTGAATTTTCTCTACAGGTATCCCAACCACAGCAAGGCGATTCGCCATCTTTTTGGAAAGCGCGATAACACCGATAACATGCTCTCCCATCCATCTGTAATACCTGAGCATTTCCGGATTACGCAACAATTTGCTGGCATCATAGCCGAGGAAATGAACGAATATCGGCAGATGCAGCCGTCTGCGATTCAGTTCGACAATGCTTTGGCCATGGCAGCCGTATTCACAAAGTATGTGCGTTACCTTATGCTCGGCCAAGAATCGAACGACCTGTTTTTCCACTTCCGAGTGATAGACCGTTACACCTCCTGAATGTGGTGTAACCAGACATGGAACGGTTGAGCTCACACCTTCGCATATTTGGCTGGTTACAACAACTGTTCTGTTGGGGGCGAGGTTGTCAATCTGCCGGGTAATAAACGTTTCGGAAACCGCCCCAAAGTGAGGAGCGAAAATCGCAAGACAGCCTATTTGACCCGGTTTGGTTTGCGGCGGCTGTGGCAATATGTCCTGGCTCTGCCAGCTTCGCTTTGTCGGCTTGCGACTGCCCTTGAGTGCGTCTTTTATAGTCAGAGCCGCACGCTGGGCGGCGTCACCATCGTCAATATGCAAATGTTGCCCGGCAAATTGTTTCTGCAGGATAAGCCGCTGGCGTCTTGCCTCGGCGTCATATAAAAACCTCTGGCAAAGTTTTGACAGCGGCTCGTTATCTTCGAAGACCTGCCACGCTGAATCGGTAAACGTGACGGTATTCTTACTACGAACGAAAATAGTCGGTATGTCCCTGTGCAGGAACAAAAGGGAAGCCGTTCCCACGTAAAAGAACATTATGCCAATATCAATAACAGGCAACAACTCATCAAGCGAATACTCAGTGCATACATATATATTCTCGTATGCACCAAAAAGGCGCTTATATAACCGGACGTGGTCAACGCGCGGACTTACTTTGATTATAATCTGAATATCCTGATTGAGTGCCAACGAAGCAATTTCGTTACAACGCGCGAAGAATTCTTTTATATTTACCGGCCAGACATTGGCAAAAATACTACGTGTTACTACACATACTGTCTTTTTATTCGGAGAAAGCCCCATTTTCTCATACAGTTGTCGTTTTTCTGTGTGCGATTTTGACTTTATGACTTTCTCATTAATCGGTGAACCTGTTACGACGATTGGGGCACTGTCAATTTTGAAGCGTTGGGCGAGTTGCCGTACAGTTTCACGGCCCCAGGCCAAGTACAAATCACCGTGCGGCTGGAACTCCTCAATATCCCCCACATAGCCGTGCGGACAGTCAACTGTAAGAATCCCCTTTTTCTTTGCCGCTTCAGTAAACACGCGCATACTTGACGAAGCCATTTCATCCGTCAGGACGACATCGGGGTCCATAATACGAAGGGCTTCAAATGCTTTTTGAACGGCCGCCGGCAGTTGCACAAGGCTGTTCCAAATAAACGTCCAGTGAAAATTAAGGTGCGGATTCTTCAATATGTGCTTGTCCTGGATCTGTTCGCGAGATTTCTTCCACCGGTCAAAGGCCTCCAGAATGCGCCTTTGAGTCTGCACATACTCCACGCTTTGATTGTAAATTGAGAAGTCCGCAACACTCACAAAACGGGTGTTCTGAGGTAACTGGAAGCCCGCTCGCTTGTTGCTCTGCTCGATTGACCTGCTCAAATTCAGTAATAACCCTTCACAGCCGGTCTGATTGTTCCACGCCCGAACAAACGGGTGCATGATGATCAGATGAAGCGGGCTGCCAACGGCGATAAGTTTCGAAGAGTTTTCATTTTTCCAACAATCGAAGCCAAAAACCCGCTCTCCAACTTCAGTCGGATTTGCCGCCTTCGGCGATTCGGGCTCAGAAGGTGCAACCTCAAACGATATACGTTCAATCCCGAGGCCTCTTTTATATGCTTCCCACAATAATACTCCTTCGAAGACTCCGCTTTTGTTATTCGCCCGATCACCGGCCCAACACGGTTTGTCGCACTGGCCAATCACAATGACGTGCCTGACGACGTACTCCTGAAGAATTCTTTCGAGTATCGTCTGTGAGCGAACGACCTGACGAAAGAAGCATGTATGCTCCAACCGAATAAGTTCGGCGAGATTTATGCCTTCATAAAACAACATTCCGCCAATATCCCGGCACCAGTTATCCCGCAGATACAGAGCTTGTTCTTCGATGAGTTTCCAATCATTGCCATCGACAAAATCGCCTGCCCACAGCACCGCTTTGGTGTCAGAGGCCAGTTCGTGCCAGACAAGAGGATCGGCGGTGAGACACAGGCTCTGAGGCGTCAGAAGATGCGACATATTCTGTCGGATAAACTGAAGCTGCTGTTCATTTTTTACATAAATTAGAGAACTCATAATTGCCTTTGCCTATTGTCATATCTCAAACAGGCTTCCTGATGACACAAGTTGTCCCATAAATTCGGATATCTTCATCGGACATTTCTTTGAACCTTCCCTTTAAATACTTGCGAAAACCGGCCGGCACAGGAACTAAATCCTTAGTACCATGGAAAAGCAGAATCTCAAAACCGGCTTGGGCCACACATTTCCTTATTTCACTGTGACGCAGACAATTGCATGCACCATCCGACCAGTCATCGTTTTCCGCAAGAAACGACCAGTAGTGATATTTGTCGGGATTTGCATAATACCTGTGGTCCACCAAATCTATACTGTGGAACGCTATTGCGCCTGGCGACATTATTCTCTTGGTTTCTAACAATGCTTTCGGGAAATCTAAAAAATGCTCCAGTACAGACCTTGATGACATAAAATCTACCGAATCGGCCGGGATATTATTTGTATAGATATCATCGACCACGTATTTCATTGGCACACCGGCTATTCCCCTTTTCAAGTCGCCCTCCTTCAGAGCAGGGATATTGAACCTGTAAATATTGTTTAGGAAATCCTGACGGCTTATACTGGAAAAACGCCAGCTATCCGGATCAGCCGCACAATCCACAAGAAGATCATACAAGGCTTCGGCGGCTCTTTGTTCGTCCGTTTCTTTCACATCGAAGGCAATTGTCTTAACCGCACCGTTTAGAAACATAACCGCAGAAGTTCCATAAGGATGATGGCTGCCGCAACCGAGATCCATATACGTTTTCCCAATCATGGAACCGTAACGACGGAGGTTATAAAAAGCCTCTTTTGATACTTGGCTAACCCTGTTGGTGCCATATCTCCACCGGAATTTCCACTTCGGTGAATGGCATAACTTCCTCCTGATTTCGGTGAATACTTTATCAGCCAGGGATAAATTTTTTTCGAGGTTCCTGGTCAGCATTTCAGCCGTGAGGGGCAAATTCTCACTGACAATCTCGGCAAATAACTCCTTAGTCAGAACAAAATTTTTCGGCTTGGTTTCTACACTCATCATATTGTTTCGCATATCTATTCGACAAAGATGAACCGTCTAACCATACAAACCATCAGTTAAGCTGGACAAGTCGTTAAGGTCAATACGTTTGGCTGCGACAATTCCGGCAGCCGTTCTCTGACAAATCGAAGCTGTGCCTCATTTTTTATAAAAAGCAAGCAACTCATCAGCCTTTGGGCCTTTTCATGTCCATTTTTTGATTTCGTACCAAAATATCACACCAAACCCTGGGCGCACCATGCGTCCGCATTACCAGATGAGCAATAGCTATGCCAGTACAGCCTAATGGCCGATTTTGGGCAACTATGGCCGTTTTTGACGTAGAAACGGGGGCTGTTTGCCGGGATTTGGCACCCGGATTTATCCGGAGTGTAAGTATTCCATACGAGGTGTTAAAATCTTCATGTTTACGAACAGTTGATAAGGGGATATACTATGAAGGAGAATGTCTTCGAAAGCTGGTGAGATAGTTAAGATGCACGCAGAAAGGTATCATATGCTTCGTGATAAGACAATTCTGGTTACGGGCGGCACAGGTTCATTCGGTAAAAGGTTTATAGGAGAAGTCCTTTCCAAATTCAAACCTCGAAAGGTTATCATATATTCAAGAGATGAATACAAGCAATATCTAATGCAAAAACAATTCGCAAAATACTCAGATCGCTTGAGATTTTTTCTTGGTGATGTAAGAGATAGATACAGACTTTACAGGGCTTTCGAGAGTGTGGATTACGTGGTTCACGCTGCTGCTTTAAAACAGGTACCGGCATTAGAATACAATCCTACAGAAGCAGTTCAGACAAATGTCATGGGAGCAGATAATATAGTCAATGCGGCTATAGATAGAGGCGTGAAAAAGGTCATAGCTCTCTCCACAGACAAAGCGGTCAATCCTATAAATTTATATGGTGCGACAAAGTTAGTTGCGGAAAAAATATTTATTGCTGCAAATGCATATAGTGGGGGAAAAGTCAAATTTTCAGCAGTTAGATACGGCAATGTGATAGGTTCCAGGGGCAGCGTTATACCTTTCTTTTTGGAATTGAAAGAAAAGGGGATTACAGAATTTCCCATTACCGACAAAAACATGACACGTTTCTGGATTACTTTGGATCAAGCCGTTGATTTGGTTGTAAGAGCGATTGACCAGTCGGAAGGAGAAGAGATATTTGTTCCTATTATTCCTTCTATGAAAATCACCGATTTGGCGAAAGCGATTGAACCGAATTGTACGTTCAAGTTCATAGGGATCAGACCGGGTGAAAAACTTCATGAAAGTCTAATTTCACGTGACGAATCGAGAAACGTCAGGGTATTCGACGGCATATATGTAATCATGCCACAGTTTTCTGCCTTTGAAGACAGTAAGGTAGAAAAGAAGTATGACAAATACCCTTCGGTTGAAGAAGGCTTTGTTTTTCAGAGTGATACGAATGAAAGATGGTTAAGTCAGGAGGAACTGGCCGAAATGATAAGAGGAATGAAAATTGAGTAGGTTTATATCTTACGGTCGGCAGTGTGTGGAAGAAGATGACATAGAAGCAGTAGTCGACGTGCTAAGATCCGATTACCTTACCCAGGGGCCAAGAATAAGAGAATTTGAGGATTCGCTTACATCGTATTGTGGTACACGTTTTGCGGTTTGTTTTTCGTCGGGAACTGCTGCGCTTCATGGGGCATATTTTGCCGCCGGCCTATGCAATAATGATGAAATAATTACGTCACCTATGACATTTATAGCAACTGCAAATGCGGCTCTCTTTCTTGGAGCCCGTCCCATATTTGCTGACATTGAGCCGGATACCGGTAATATCGACGTTGATTTAATCGAACCCGCAATTACGAAAAAAACTCGAGCAATCGTACCTGTACATTTTGCCGGACATCCTGTTGAATTAGAAAAAGCGGCGAAATTGGCCAAAAAACGTGGTCTGATATTGATAGAGGATGCATGTCATGCCATAGGAGCACAGTATTGTGATATCAATATTGGCAATTGTAAGTACTCGGATATGACTGTATTCAGTTTCCACCCTGTAAAGGCAATTACTACCGGCGAGGGTGGTGCTGTTCTCAGCAATGATGAAAATTTTTACAAAAAGCTTATTACGTTCAGACATCACGGGGTCACCAAAGAATGTGAAGCTTTTCAAAAAAGAAAAGAAGACTGTGGCAAATGGTATTACGAAATGCAGTATTTGGGCTATAACTATAGACTATCCGACATTCATTGTGCTTTAGGTATTTCTCAACTGAAAAAACTTGATAGATTCATTCAAAAACGAAGAGAGATAGCTGACAAATATTCTTCGGCGTTTAAGTGTAATGATTTTTTTGATATTCCCGTTGAAAGAAGTTATGTAAAATCTGCATGGCATTTGTATCCAATCAGATTAAAGGACAAATTCAAATCCTGCAAAGCTGAAATATTTGCCGGATTAAGGGAAAGGGGATTAGGCGTACAGGTTCATTACATTCCTATTCATGTTCAACCATACTATCAACAGCTTGGTTATAAGAAGGGTAGTTGCCCAAATGCGGAAGATTTTTATAAAAGGGAGATCAGCTTGCCATTGTATCCAGCCATGTCTCAGGAAGATATAGATTTTGTGATAAAAAACGCTCTTGAAACATTCGAAATGAATAAATCAAAAGTATGAAAGGAATAGCAAGTTGAAAACAGCCGCTATTGTTCAAGCACGAACATCCTCAACCAGATTGCCACTAAAGGTGCTTAAGGAGCTTCCCTATGCAAGCGGTATAACAGTTCTGCAGCAGGTTATACGCAGACTAAAGAAAAGTGAAAAACTTGATAATATCATTATTGCGACGACAATAGAGGCCGAAGACGATGAAATTATTCGCATTGCTGAAAAAGAGCAAGTTCAGTATTTCAGAGGCAGCAAAGACGATGTCTTATCAAGATACTACTTAGCGGCAGAACAAAATAATATCGACCACATTGTCAGGGTTACGAGTGACTGTCCTTGTATCGACCCCAAAGTCGTTGACGCTATTATAGAAAAACATTTAGGTACAAACTCAGATTTTACATCAAATGCCCTCCACCGAACTTTCCCTCATGGTCTTGATACAGAAGTTATAAGTTTTGAAACACTCCGGAAAGTTCACTTAGAGGCAAAACAGGCTTTTGAAAGAGAACATGTATGTCCGTATATATACAAGACTAATCCGAAAGCATTTAAAATATGTGGCTTCGAATCTTCTGAGAAGTTTTTTGCTCCGGAAATACGAATTACTATTGACACAGAAGCCGACTATACATTGCTTTGCGCTGTTTTTGATTTTCTATATTTCGATAATGAATATTTTGACACTGAAGATATAATCACACTCTTTCAAAGAAAGCCCTGGCTGAAGTTTATTAATCAGAACGTTAGGCAAAAACAGATGCTTGATACGTTGGAGCAGGAACTTGGAGAAGCTGTAAGGATACTTGAATTACAGGGACTTAAAAAGGCAAGAAACTTTCTGAGCAGGCATATTCAATGAGAGTTTACATTATTACTGAAGGCGGTAAGAATGTTGATTTTAGGCATTTGATAAAATGTCCGACATTAGCACACGTAATAGAAAAGTATATGAGTAA
>SDBT01001392.1_pt1 | contig 42440 bp, 41 predicted proteins | sample 2277101 | NCBI WGS metagenome assembly SDBT01 (sample SAMN10404973, study PRJNA504765) | marine sediment metagenome | isolation source: marine sediment core GS10_PC15, 103 cmbsf | place: Arctic Ocean: Southern Knipovich Ridge | collected 2010 | reverse complement strand
AAGTATGGGGCGTCTCAAACAGGCATGTCATGATTTCTTTGCAGACACATCTCCTGACGACATGCTCCGTCTGACTTCTTTGGTAGCATAGAAACTGCACAGAACTTATGCAATCTTACTTATTCCTATATAGAGGGATATAATACGTATAGCAAATATATAGGAGGGATAATTGATGTCAGTCTTAAAGAAAATTATGCAGATAGTTCTGCTGATAGTATTGGTCTTATCTTTAATTGTTATTGGTATACCTGTTGGGATAATAATTGCCTTCTGGAATGATCTGCCATCGCTGGAGCCATTGGAGTATGAGACTCAGTCATGGCATTATCCTGCCAAGATATACTCGGACATCGCCTATATCCAGCGGGAAACGCCGCTGGACAAACTCCTGGAAAGGCTGAAGAGGCTGGATTATAGCCAGTTTATGAATGAACCAACTGATGCGGGGCAGTTCTACCTGAAAAATCCTGCCGATAGCCCAACCAACGAAATGAAATTGTATCTGCGTAATCTGCGGTATCCCCGATTCATTCTTCCCGCACGCCAGCTCACTATCCAGATTAAGGCGAAGAAAATTGCGGAGATCCAGAGTACCGAAGGCAGATCCCTGACCAAATTCGTTCTGGAGCCAGAAGAGATCGCTGAATTCTATGGGAGCGAAGGCACTGACAGAGAACTTGTGTCCCTGTCAGAGATCTCGGATACTTTGACTAATGCCTTCACAGCTATCGAGGATAAGAGATTCTACAAGCATCCGGGATTCGACCTGTATCGTATTGCAGGCTCTCTCTGGCGGAACATAAAGCACATAAGGGATGATAGCTACATCGTCCAGGGAGCCAGCACTATTACTCAACAGCTTGCGAGGGATCTATTCCTGACAAGACAACAACTCTATACAAGGAAGATCAAAGAGGCTCTGTTGGCCGTAAAGATAGAAAGAAAGTATACTAAAGGCGAGATTCTGGAGAGATATCTGAATAGAATAGATCTGGGACGCTACGGAGCGCGGGAAGTTTATGGAATAAGGCAGGCAGCGAGGTATTACTTCGGTAAGGATGTATGGGAGCTAAACCTGGCGGAATGTGCAGCGCTGGCAAGTCTCCCCAAAGATCAAACCAGATACTCCCCTATCAAGAATCCAGAGAATTCAAAAAGCAGACGACGTTTGGTCCTCAGGCAAATGATGATGCAGGGCTTCATAACCGAACAGGAATATCGAGAAGCCTCTGAAGCCCTGTTGGTGACAGTGCCTCTGGAAATGCAGTCATCAAGCAGATATGTGGCTTCCTACTTCCTCGAATACATACGTGGACAATTGGAGAGTAAGTATGAACCCAACGCTCTCCATAGACGGGGGTTGGAGATCTATACTACGCTTGATATGTCAATGCAGATCGCTGCGAACAAGGCGGTGGAAGACCGGCTTCGGGAGCTTGATGCCAAGATAAGATTCCAGCCGTACGCGGAGAATAGAGCCAGATGGTTCGCCGGCGAGCGTGAGGAAGGGGTGAGGCACCCCAAAGGATACTTACAGGCCGCTTTAGTGTCCATCGATCCTGCCACGGGAAATGTGAAGGCGATGGTTGGCGGACGCGACTTTTACGCCAGTCAATTCAACAGGGCCGTTCAGTCCCGGCGGTCGCCGGGTTCCGCCTTTAAGCCCTTCATCTTTTGCACCGCATTTGCTAACAATCTGGCTACTCCCACAACTATCGTTGTGGATGAGCAGTGGGAAACAGAAGACCCGTCCAGTTCTGATGGATTCTGGCGACCCGAAAACTTCTACGAGATATTCTATGGTCAGGTAACCGTGAGAAAAATGCTGACGCGCTCCATAAACGTGGCGACCGCGAGGTTTCTCTCTGAAAATGTAGGTCCTGCGAAGGCGGCTGCTACCGCCAGAGCTATGGGAATAAAAAGCCCGTTAGCGCCCGTTCCTGCGCTGGCGTTAGGCTCATCTGGTGTGAGTTTACTGGAACTCACCTCGGCGTATGGCGTGTGGGCTAACCAGGGGATGCGCGCTGAACCCATCTGCGTTAGATATATTCTGGATATGGAAGGCAATATCCTGGAAGAAAACACGCCGCCAGCCAGAAGAGTGCTTAAAGAAGAAGTGGCATTTCTGATGACTTACCTCATGCAAGGGGTTGTGAATGAAGGAACAGGAAGAAATCTGAGGAAACTGCATGGCTTTAATCGACCAGCGGCGGGGAAAACAGGTACCACAAACGATGAAGCAGATGCATGGTTCATAGGATTCCTGCCGGACCTTGCGGTAGGCGTGTGGGTAGGATTCGATGATTATGGCAAGAGCATCGGATATACCGGAGCGTTGGCGGCATTGCCAATATGGGCAAGTTTCATTAAATCTGTGGCGGACGGTCCTGTAAAGGATTTCCCTGTGCCTGATGGTATTATATTCAAGGACGTGGACGCGGAAACAGGTCTGTTGGCCACCAGCAGAACTACTAATATCGTGAGAGAGGCATTTATCAGAGGTACTGAGGAGTGAGTGCCGAGTGGCGGACATTCAGATCACTCCCCTGTGAGCGCAGGCATCCTGCCTGCATTACCCCATAGTCCCACCTAATAACACCGCACCTCAAACAAAGCCGCCTTCCCGCGCGATCCTGGATCAGCGTGATCTTTATCCCCGCCCGCGCTGCTGTAATTGCACAGCACACTCCTGCAATGCTGCCGCCTACCACAACGAGGTCGCAGTCAATACGCTCAGATACAAATTTACGGCTCTCAACTGATGGTTCCTTAAACACGAAAACACCCCCCGAAATCACGAATAAACGAAAATCTTCGGTAAGTAACATATGTCTTGTCGTAGGGTCACAATGCTTGTGCCCTGGGCACGCGCAGCGTGCCCCTACGGGTTATTTTGGCGATACGAATTTACCGATTAAACCACTAAATGAACCATGCCCGAAAAGAGAATATCAAACCTGACTTCACCGGTCAAGGCATTATTTTTCAGTTTCAATGCCGGATTTCCCGAAATATTCTATTGACCGCAAAATGTTTTTGCGTTAGAATAAGCTCAGTAATGTTCTGTTTCGCAGAAGATTAAGGTTCTTCGGGGTTAAATGGGGTAATCGGTGGCAATCGGGACAGGAATGTCCCGACTATCGTCGCGAGAGATAGCCAAACCACCGATAGGCGGGACATTCCTGTCCCGCTGTCATAGCCCACATATCCCATTATCCCACTTAAGTCGGAAGAACCAAGATTAATATTTGCTGGCTTCTATGACGAATAGTAAATCAAGAGGATTAGCCTGATGCTGATAAACATGATGCTCAAGGTGGATATGCACGTACACACATCATGTTCCCCGGATTCCCTTATAAAAGTTGATGATCTGCTGGAGACCTGCGACCGCAGTGGAATTGATTGCGTGGCAGTGACGGATCATGACACGGCGGATTGCGCTCTCAAGCTCCACGAACAGGAGCCTTCAAGGATAATCGTCGGGGAGGAGATACATACCACGGACGGAGAGATAACGGGTCTATTCCTGAAAGAAACTATACCGCCCGGACTATCGCCAATGAAGACTGTGGAGAGAATAAAGCAGCAAGGCGGCCTCGTTTACCTCCCGCATCCCTTCGATAGGATGAGAGGTTCTGTGTTGCAGCAGTCTGCCATAGATAAGATATGGAAGGAAATAGATATAATAGAAGCCTTCAACAGCAGAAATGTCTTGCGATGGAGCAACAGAAGAGCATCAAGCTTTGCGAGGAAAAGAAGCATAATCACCGGCGCAGGAAGCGATGCCCATGCTCGGTATGAAGTGGGAAATGCTTACGTGCTGATAGAACGGTTTAATTCAGCTACAGATTTCCTCGAAAAGCTGGCAGACGCGGAAATCCGCTCTCATAAGACGTCGCTGTTATTGAATTTCATGACCAAGATGTACAAAGTAGCGCGGGGTATCAGGTGACAACGCATCTGCCTGTAGAATTTTGTGGTTCATCGCGGAAATGTGTGGAAATGATTTGAAGACGAGAAAGTGGGAAAGTGAGAAAGTGGGAAGGCGAGAAGATGGGATTACTGTTGTTTCCTGGCTTTGAGTACCCATTTTGCTGTATATTTCTTCTTTCGGGAACGCTCTGGACAACTGGTAGATTTCCATAGTTGCTTGTATAGATAACTCATAGACATCCAATTACCAGTGATATTGAATCCTCTGAGCCATCTTCTCACTTTCCCATTTTCTCACTCTCCCACTCTCCCGCTTTCTCACTTTCCCGTTTTCCCGTTTTCTCACTTTCTCATTTTCCCGCTTTCTCACTTTTGTTAGCTCAAGCCCAGCAAATCCAGAGCATTTTTCCCCAATATCTTCTCTTTTTCCCCTTGCGTAATATCCAACTGCGATATTGCCTGAATATCCCTCCACTGCTGCACGAATGGGAAATCGCTGCCGAAGAGTATCCTGTCTGTCCCGTGTGATTGGATCATTCGGACAGCGCGGTCCGTATCTAAATGCCCGAAAACGTAGGAGGCGTCGAAGTATAGGTCTCTACCAATCAGATATTCCTCCACCTGATCCCACATCCTGAAACCGCCCAGATGAGCCGCTACGAATTTCGCGGTGCTTCGCTGGTTATCATCCGTTTGCACACGGTAATTATAATTATCCATCTCGGTCTGCATAGCGTCCAGCACGTTCGCAAGCCGCCGGGGTGTGGAATGTATTAAGCGAGCAGGCCTGATCTCGTGGCCAGCGTGAAACAAGATGATCAAGCCAGCCTTGATAAGTTCTTCATATATGGGAAACATCCGTTCATCGTCAGGATAGAACTCCTGAAATTCAGGCTGGAATTTCACACCCTTTATTCCGAGTTCTTTCATTCGCTGTATCTCGTCGCGGTAGTCCTCGAATCCCGGATGAATAGTTCCAAACCCGATTATCGCCGGGCACAGGGGCGTATTGGGAACTTCCCGCGAAAGACCACCAACCCACGTATTGATGGAGGTAACCTGCCGGGAAGCGGTGGACACCGACTGGATTACCGAAACGTCAACTCCTGATTCCCGCATGTGAGCCAGAATTCCTGCCACGGTGCCATCTGAAAATGCTTTTATATTATAGGTTGCCTCAAGGCTTTCTATAGCTCTAGCGGCTACCTTATCCGGAAATATATGGACGTGAATATCAACTACCATCGATCTGAACTCCCTTGACTTATGACGATTTTTCTAGTATTCTGTCTGCAAATGGATCGACTATCAGCTAATTATACAATCTGATCATAACGACGTCAACAGTATGTTGGCAATTTCGACGAAGGTGGTCAAATGAATGCTTCTATAACCATCAATAAAGCTAAACTGACACTGATCCTGGGCGATATTACCGAACAGGAAACTGATGCAATAGTGAACGCCGCCAACAGCAGCTTGATGGGCGGTGGCGGAGTGGACGGCGCAATCCATAGAGCCGGTGGGACACAGATACTGGAAGAATGCATAAAGATCAGGGAGAAACAGGGCGGATGCGAAACAGGAGAGGCTGTGATCACAACCGGCGGGAAACTGGCAGCCAAATACGTGATCCATACAGTTGGCCCCGTCTGGCGCGGTGGAAATAACGAAGAGGCAGAACTGCTGGCCAACTGTTACAGAAATTCCTTGAATCTCGCTGTTGAGAACGGTGTAAAGACCATATCCTTTCCATCAATCAGCACAGGTGTATATGGCTATCCCATTGAAAAAGCATCTCCCATTGCGCTGAAGACAGTTATGGAGTTTCTGCAAAATAGCGATTCTCTCGACGAAGTTGTGTTCGTTCTTTTTGATCTGTGGACATATCAGGCCTACGAGAACGCGCTGAAAGCCATCACATAATAATACCATTTTTCATTTTATTGCTGTGCATTACGGTTGGGATGGAGAAAATATTATTGGTAAATTCAGCCCCCTTCAGATCACCCCCATCCTAGCCTTCCCCCATCAAGGGGGAAGGAACTGATGGTTCTCTATATTACCGCGTTTTGACTGAAAAAACGAGTATTCTTTGTCAAGCCCGAAATCCCTTCCCCCTTGATGGGGGAAGGCTAGGATGGGGGTGATCAAGAATACCGTTGGACTGAAAACTAATGCACAATTATGTTATGAAATTGGTGTAGCACATGCAACCTGTAGATTTGCTGCTTTTACATCCGCCTGCGACGTTTCAAAGCCAGACCGCACTGAGTCTCCACAATATGATAGCCGCTTCTGTTCCCTCTACAGGTGCGCTTGAGACTTATCCGCTTGGCTTTCTATCCATTGGTGAATATCTGGAGCGGCATGGATACCATGTAAGCATCTGCAATCTGGCTCTGCTTAATTCCGTTATGCCCAGGCTGCGACCGGAAGCCATTATCCGCCGCATACACGCGCGGATGGTGGGCATAGATCTCCACTGGGCTACTCACACTGATGGCTTGCTGGATCTCGCCTGCACCGTCAAGAAATTCCATCCAGATACGCCCATAATTGTAGGCGGCCTAACCGCTAGCCAATTCTGGCGAGAGCTTCTAAGCTATCCCCAGATTGATTTTGTCATGCGCGGCGATTCCACGGAATACCCGCTCCTCTGCCTGATGAACGTTCTCAGGGATGGCGGCGATCTGGAGGAGGTTCCGAATCTGGCATGGCGCGATAGGGCAGGGAATATTCACACGACTGGATTAGAGTGGGTACCTGACAACATTGATGATTACCGAACGGATTACTCATGGATCATTCGTTCTGCCGCCAGACACCTTGACCCTGTAAACGTTCTGATGAGCATTCCGTATCGTGACTGGCTGACGAATCCATCGGCTGCGGTGCTCACTCAGCGAGGATGTCCTCATGACTGCCTGATATGCGGTGGGAGCGCGCACGCTTATCGAGAGCTATGCAATAGAAGTCGTCCGGCCGTCAAGTCACCGAACGCTGTGATCCGCGACGTATCCAGTGCCGCGCGGATCATGCGCTCGCGGATCTTTATAGGATACGACATACGAGATCCAGGCGATGACTATGCACGGGAGATATTTCAGCGTTACAAAGCTTTGCGTATCAGCAATCCACTGGTCATAGAGGTGGTGAAGCCTGCGCCGTTTGAGTTCTTTCAATGGGCGGCGGAAGCCGCTGGTCGTGTCATCCTCCAAATATCAGCGGACACTCACGATGAAGCTATGAGAAGGCAATTCGGCAGGAATTACACAAACGCGGCCCTGGAGGGAATGATCGAAGCCGCGATAAACGCCGGAATCAGGGCTGTGAGGGTCTTTTTCGGCATTGGTCTGCCGGGCCAGGATGCCGCTTCAGTTATGAAGACAGTGGAATACTGCGGACAATTGCTGGAGCGCTTTGGGAGCGAAGGGCGATTTTTTCCATTTATCTCCGTACTTGCACCCTTCATCGATCCGGGAAGCCGCGCATTTAGTGATCCTGAACGCTACGGATACGTGAATATTCACTCCACGCTGGAGGATTATAGCGACTGCATGAGACAGCATTCCTGGGCACAAGCGATGGGCTATGAAACCCCTGAGATGAACAGAGCCACCCTCGTTGAGACAACCTACAAAGCCATTATTGCCCTCAACCGGCTTCTCGAACAGAACAAGCTGATAACTGCGCGCAGGCGGCGGCATGAAGAGGAGCGACTGAAACAGGAGTTGGATGTGGTTCAGAAACAAAGTGATGTTCATGCGCGATGGCTCGTTGGGGAGTCGAGCATCTATACTTCAAGAGTGCGCGGACTTCTCATCAAGCCTCACGCGTTTCGCCCCATAGGAATTCTACGCGAGACACGCGCTGGATTGAGCAATTTCCTCCGCGACTCACTCGCTGGAGAAGCCAGAAGTCCCTGGCTTTTATGATTTTCATTGACCTTTCGTGAAATGTGATGTAAACTTCAGTTTCAATATTGCATGAGGTCATAATTGCATGGAGACTGAAAAATGGAAATAATAGATCGCATTCCGGTGAATTTTAGCACAGGACAGGTCTTGAAACATCTGCATCTGGATGAAGACGGCGAATATGCTGGGGATGTTCAGGGATTGGTAGAAATGACACAACCTCTTATCCACCCTAAAGCCGTGTATGATGTATGTTACATAGACCGTAAGGATAATGGGAGTGTGGAAATCAATGGTGTGACGTTCACCAGCCGCGTTCTCAGGGTTAATCTGGACAAGGTGGAAAGGGTTTTTCCATACATAGTAACCTGCGGAACGGAGGTGGAGAGTGTAGAGGTTGAATCCGACGATCTCATGGGAAAGTTTGTGCTGGATGCTATCAAACAGATGGCTCTGAGGGTTGCTGCGGGACATCTTCAGAAACACATAGAGGAAAAATTCATACCCGGAAAAATGTCATCTATGAATCCGGGTTCTCTGGAAGACTGGCCAATTTCAGAACAAAAACAGCTATTTTCAATCTTTGGCGATGTTGAGAGCCTGATCGGCGTGAGGTTGACCGATACTTTCCTTATGCTCCCGCTAAAGTCTGTTTCCGGGATATATTTCCCAACAGAAATCAAATTTGAAAGCTGCCAGTTGTGTCCCAGGGAGCGATGTTCGGGAAGAAGAGCGCCGTATGACGAAGAACTGAAAAAGCAATATCTTCCAAAGTGAACGGCGCTCCGTTCCCAAATTATCATTGAATAATTTGCCTTTTTCAGGTAAAATACTTGGGAGAGGCTTTTGCTTCGTGTATTTTCTGTCATCCTTAGCGATTCGGATTACGTTATTATAATATCAGATTCCTCGTGATTAAGTGTGGGAATGAAGCGTTGGCCATGTCAGCTAGATAACAAAGTAGTATTATTAGGGAGGTTGAGCAGGGAGGGGATGAATGGCGAGTGATTATAGCGATTACGATGAATGCATATTCAAGGTTCCGATTGAATCCAAAGACTATATGGAATGCTCAAATTTTGTTGTGGATGCGATCGAACGCATTATGCGAGCAGCTATGGATGAAGGTCGCAATAAGATCATTATAAGCACAAACCTTAGACTTGGGCTTCCTATGGAGAACATAAATAAAATTGCCGGACCTTTTGTTGAAGCATGGGCATTTGAAACTTTTTCCGACGTACTTGAGGATGAGAATAATGAGTATCAGCTTGTAAATGTAGAGGCGGGAGAACGTCTGAATATGGCTGATGTTATCCTTCAGTTTAAAAGAAGAAGAAAATATCAGTCGTCTGTAACAGCAAACGTGGATGTTAAAGCTACAAGCGAGAATATTAAGAATAGTGGGAGGTCGCCAAATATTACATCGCTTGCTCGTATTAGAACTGCATATGTGGAGGACCCTGATTATATTTTTGTTATTCTTTCAATAAAACACAAAGTTTACAGCCAGAAGGAACTTGAGACTAAAATGACAATAGGTATTATGGAAGTTGTTGATTTCAACGCCTATGATTTGAGATACATTTCCGATTCTGATATTTCCTACAATCCAGCTCTAGGCAGTGGTCAGTTACAGGTAAAAGACATTCATTATGTTGAGAGGCAAAATCGAACCGTATGGGAATTCTGTCAGATGTTAGACAGGAAATGCATAGCATCTCGTAAAGGTTTTGAAGGCTGGTATCATTACGCTCAAAAACACGGATGGATAAAGAATGGCAAATAATGTAGAGATCAGGATTGGCAATGCTTTAAAGTTATTTGAGGAGCTGAATAGCAACAGCATGGATCTTATCATAGCAGACCCACCTTATAATTTAGGGAAGGATTATGGTAATAATCAGGATCTCAAGGAATTTGCGGAATACTTAACCTTTTCACGTGAATGGCTATCCGAAGCACGCCGTGTTCTGAAAAATACTGGCACTATATATGTATTTATGGGAGTGCAATTTATTTCCTATATATACGATATGATGGCTAGGGAACTATCAATGTCTTTCAATAGCTGGATCACATGGCATTATACGCAGGGAATGGGAAGAAAAACAGGTTTTTCGCCACGACATGACGATATTTTAATGTTTAATAAGTCGAGAAAATTCACGTTTAACCTGGATACCGTTAGAGTACCACAGAAGTATTACAGAGCACGAAATAATATGCGTGGGGCAAATCCAGGAGACGTTTGGCAATTTTCCCATGTGCATTACTGTAACGAAAATCGTCAAAATCATCCAACGCAGAAGCCAGAAGGTTTAGTAGAACGTATGCTGTTGGCCTCTTCGAATGAGGACGATACGGTTCTTGATCCTTTTGCTGGGAGCGGAACTACATTAAGAGTTTGTCAACAACTTAACAGGAATTGCATTGGCTTTGAAATAAATCCAACCTACGTTGAAATGACTAAAGATAGACTTTCCAAATCTTTTAATGGATTTGATAGCACTGATCCGCGAATGGAAAGGATTCCTTTGGATTTAAGAGATCCTGATATAAGACGTTCCTACTTGAAGAATCACGTTGAGTGGTTTCTGAAACATCACAATGGCTCGAAGTCTAGTTTCCTTAAATCTGTAGAAGAAATGTATGGAGATTATGTAAGCATTGATTCACAAGAAACACCAAAGCAGGGATTGCTTTTTGATATTATCAATGGCACACGATCTAATGCTGGAACGGACGGCGAATAGAGAGTGGAGCATTTATAGCACCGATTTTACCTGCTTTATACGACTTATAGTATCATTGGAATATCTGAGTGTTATTTTTAGTTATATCGTAGTATAGGCAATCTAATTCGTTCGGAGGAGGAAAAGCAATGAGAAAATATCTTGTCTCTATAGTCTTTCTCTGTGTAATAATAGCGACTGTGTGCCATGCTGAGGAGCGCTGGGCGCTGCTTATTGGCATTGATGAATACTCAAATGAGTTTATTACTCCGCTGCGGGGCGCTGTGAATGATGCAAATGCCTTGCGCGATACGTTGGTGAAATACGCTCGATTTCCGGATGATCACGTCTTTTGCCTGACCAGTGATGACAAGTTAAATATGCCCAATCTGGGTAATATGGTCACTAAACTGCGTTATATCGCCTCTAAAGTAAAGCCCGGGGATGTTTTCGTATTTTTCTTCGCCGGGCATGGCATCAACTTTAAGGGTCAGCACGATCTAAAAGAGCAGAACTACTTGCTGATGTATGAATCGGATATACGCGACGATTTTATTCTCCCAAAGACATCCTTCTCGGTGGAGGAATTGAATAGCTATCTGGAGAATATACAGTCAGGCAATACTATAGTGATTCTGGATGCGTGCCGCAATAAACCAGGCGCGGGACGTGGGGATGAAGATAATCTGATGTCACAGAGTCTTGTGGATGAAGTTGCCAAGTACGAATTTTCCACAACCATTTACTCCTGTAGCCCGGATGAGCGAGCTTACGAGTGGCCAGGGCGGGGGCGAGGTATTTTCAGTATAGCGCTGGAAGAGGCCTTGACTGGAAAAGCCGATAGCAATGGAAATGGAGAGGTTACCATCAATGAGGTGGAGTTATATCTGATAGAGCGCGTGCCAGATACAGTTGAGCGGGAGTTGGGGGGCACAAAGAAGCAGACGCCACTGGGCGTCAGAGGCGGCGATGTCAGAGCCGGTAACACGGTGATTTCGTGGGTAGCTGGCGCACAGGAGACAGAGACCGCATCCCAGACTTCTGGCGAGACGGTTGTATCAAGGGAACTAAAGACAGAGCCAACTCAGCAGTCCCAAGATGAAGCCAGTGTGAAGGTAGAGGCGGAACAGGGATCGGTTCAGCAAGCTAACAGCGAAGTAACCACGGAAACGGTATCGGAAGAAGCATCGAAAGAGGAGCCAGAGAAACAGCTAACGAAGAGGGAACAAATCAGACAATCGGCATCGGGTGCCTTAGAGGAGTTGGATTGGGAAACGCTGGAGCCGGAAGTTGATGAGGAAGAAACAGAGACCGGTGTGAGGCCATTGACTCAGCAGGAAAGATCTGAAGGCTGGGTTGATGCGATGGGAGAATGCTATGGAGCTAACGTCACTCCAGTAGAGGCACAAAAAACTGCATTGGAGCGAGCCAGACGAAACGCTATTAAGGTGGCATTGGACGCGGAAATGCGCGTTCAGGGAACTGTCTCCCTGCGGGACTTCCGCCGATCTTTTATCGCTTTGAATCAATACAGTGTCTATGGCGAGATCATAGAGGAAAAAGCTCCTATCTGGGCGGCTGTTGAGAATATTCAGGTGCGACCGACGGAAATGTCTGTTCCGCTCTATCGAGTCACACTGAGAGCCAGAGTTGCTCAGAATAAAAGCCAGTCAGACCCCACTTTCAGCACATATCTCAGGCTTAATAACGCGACCTTTCTGGACGGCGAGGAGATGATCTTGTCTATCACTCCCACGCAGGACTGCTATGTGACTGTTTTCAACATTCTGTCCGACCATACAGTTTTGATACTGGATACTTCTCAAGGGGATACGCTGCCAGCAGTATCGGGCAATAAAACATCCTCCATTCCCTCTGAGTCAGAACGCCAGTCTGGTAAACATTTCCGAGTGGCTCTGCCAGAAGGCAGGACAGAAGACGTTGAAAGTGTACTTATCATCGCTACGAAGGACTACGTTCCTTTCCTATCAGGAAAAGCGGAAGAATCTGGTCTGGACATGGCGGTAACAGGCAGGAAAGAAGTTTTAGCTGTTTTGCCCACATATCAGTCTGCCCTTGAAGAGATCAACTGCTGGCTTGTGGGTATACCGTTGGAAAAACGTGCCTTTGACATGCAGGAATACAAAATTATAAAGAAATAGTAGGGGTAGCTTCCGGAAGTTTTCTACAAGCACTAAGGTTCCAGGATGATTTTATCACGAACAGAAAGAATGATTAGAAGGCGGCGTGAACTCATGGTCGCATACGTATTAAAGGACCCGGTTTCATGGCGTCGCGTATACCCGGAGACATTTTACACAAATGGTAGCTTTGTAAACGCGCATGAACTGGAATTTATAGATAAGATATACGAAATTTTCCGAACTGTTATTAACGGTCACAGAAAGACACTCATCGAAGATGAAATAAATCTGATGTATATGGAGATTGAGAGCAGAACTGCTCTGGGAAAATTCTCCGAAGAGGTCGTGTCAGCCATCCAGGGGCGTCTGGATTTGAAGAAGCAAGTGATTCAGAAAATAGAAACTCTGGGGCGGGATGTGGAATCAAAGCTCCCGGATGTGGCACACACGCTGCCACGCATCAGGTTTCGATTGGAGAGCACAGTCTACCTTGTACGTCTGATGGCTTACGGTCTCTTTAGTGACAGAGATATAGTGTTGGAGCGCGTTGCAGAGGTATTTGATGTCACCAAACTGCAAGCTGCTACCAAACCCAGGGACAGGCCCAACATGGACGGTGCCCTCAAGTTTCTCTACAGGGGGCTAATCCAGAAGAACGAAAGAGGCCAACAGGGAAACAGACATGCCGCAAGACAAGCCCTGGGTATATTGACAGAGTGGTTCTCAGGTAACGAATATGTAACCATGTGCATTGAAAAGATTGGGCGATATATGTGACATAACATTTGCCAGTCTCTCCTTACTGCCTTCTGTTCCCAGCTTTTTCTCCTACCATCTCATGTTTTTCGACTTCATAAAGAACCTCAACAGGAGAAATTATTCTGATGAAGAGTTACGACATACTAGACCAAAGGGGGCAATGAATATGAAAGGAGAGTTTACAACTATAATTGAGAAGCATGGGGAATGGTATGTGGGCTATATAGAGGAGATCGCCGGGGTGAATACTCAGGGCAAGACAGTAGAAGAGGTCGAGGAGAACCTCAGAGAAGCTCTTGAGCTTGTCATACAAGCCAACAGGGAACTGACAAGAAAGTCCATTGAGAGTTCCCCCAATAGATAATAAATATACCTGTTTAGTGTTCTCACTATCTTCTGTATGGTTTCTCTGCAAACTGCCTTAACTCCGCATCTAGACCTAACTCTCCTATTGACTTCTTAATGCCATCTGCATATAATTCTACCATGGATTACCCCCGTAGTGGTTGCTTATGAATTCATTCGCATCTTCTCCACTACATTATAGGGGGTAATCCGCTAAATGTCCATTCTATCTACGTTTTCATCGCCTCTGTCTTGCAGAGCTTTGTATTTACTGGCTTTATACACAACTGGGAAATGTCAGATGGATTTATCTGGGATGCCAGCATCTAAGAAGGCTGAGGAAGCTGAGAAAGGATACTTTGCTGGCAAGCGGAATATCTATGGTCGTCAACTAGCACGGATACTGGTTCCAGAGACTCAGGAGATAGTGGCCGAATGTCTCTATCCAGGCAACCGGCTATCATGTAAAGTTTTCAAAGATATGGTGAAGTCGGAGCATCCAAGCGATTTTATTCCCGAGAATGTAGATCCAGTGGTGAAGACTCTGAATGGTTTGGGCATGAAGAGATTTGTGCGTCAGATCCTTTCTGTTTCTGGGAGAGTGGTGATGAACAAGGGAAAGGTGCTTCAGGTCATTCTTAACCCTTTATATCCCTTGATAGACCGCATCAGAACTGCGTTTGTGGCGCTTCTGAAACCGTATGGGATCACCGTTTCATTGGGCGAAATTTAGGTAATAAATGATCTTGGGCTTCTGGTCGGGGTTAGAAAACCCCGACTATCGTTGTGAGTGTTAGTCAAACAGCCGATAGGCGGGACATTCCTGTCCCGCTCCTAAAGTTTCTGATTTTGTTACCTCACTTAAGTTGGAAGAGCCACATTTATCTGGAGGACTTCATGATGTATATTCTTTCTGGTTTTATGGCATTAAATGCTTTCCTTACCAGCTTCGCACAAGGTGACTCGATGCAAGAGACAATTGAGCAATTACGCATGGGTACGCTCACGATCCGCACGCAACCAGGCGCGAAGGTACAGGTGAGCCAGACGCGTCACGAATTCTGGTTCGGTGCAGCCATCAGTTCAGGTATCTTCAGCAGTCGCGCGAGTCAAGAGGACAGAGAAGCATACACGCGTATCTTCGAGGAAAACTTCAATTCAGGTGTGTTTGAGAACGCGCTCAAATGGCATTCTATGGAACGTCGGCAGGGCGAGATCAACTACGCTGTTATAGACAATATTCTTGAATGGACAGAAAAGCGTAGCATCCCTGTGCGCGGGCACTGTATCTTCTGGGGTATCGAAGGGCGCGTTCAGGACTGGCTTAAAGAGCTTGATGATGATGCCTTACGGCAGGCTGTGGAAAACCACGGCAGAAAACTTGCCAAGCGATACAAAGGGCGCATACCAGAATATGATCTCAACAATGAGATGATCCACGGCAATTACTATGAAAAGCGGTTGGGCCCAGGGATCACCGCCGACATGGCGCGCTGGGTAAAGGAAAGTGACCCCGACACGGTTCTGTATTTGAATGATTACGACGTCCTGACCGGAAATCGTCTTCAGGATTACGTTGCGCATATTCGAGGGTTTCTGGATCAGAAAGTTCCCATCGGCGGCATCGGCGTTCAGGGGCATCTGCATGGCGATGGCTTCGATCCCGAACAACTCAAAAATGCGCTTGATACGCTCGCGCAATTCGGGCTGCCGATTCGCATCACGGAGTTCAACTTCCCAGGTCAACGCTCCAAATATCACAGGAACCGAAAATTAAAGATGACGCCAGACGAGGAGGCGAAGAAAGCCGAGGCAATAAAGGAATACTTCCGTATCTGCTTCGCCCATCCCGCGGTAGAAGGCATCTTATTCTGGGGCTTCTGGGAAGGCGCTAACTGGATCCCACAATCATCCCTGTGGAAGCGCGATTGGACACCAACTCCCGCGGCAAAAGCGTATCGGGATTTAGTTTTCAACGAGTGGTGGACAAAGTGGGAGGGAACGGCAGACGACAAAGGGCTGTGTGAGGTCAGTGCGTTCTATGGGCAATACAAAATCATCGTGGATGGACAGGAATTCACAGTAAAATTCAGCAAGGCTGATGGAGGTAAAATGCTGGATCTGCGGAGCGGAAGTGCGGATTGATTTGCTGGTAATATCAATTTCATAAGGTTAACATCCCATAGACTCATGAACCCACAATCCGCGCCGGCACTCCTAAAACTGTAACTCTATCAGGCACATCGTTGGTAACCACAGCGCCAGCGCCAACAGTAGACCATTCTCCAATGGACAACCCCGGCAGCGCCACCGCGCCCGCTCCCAGCATTGCGCCGGTTTCTATGTTCACTCGCCCGCAGATATTACATCCCGGTGAGACGTAAGAATGGTCTGAGATGACACATTCGTGACCTATGGTGCAGGAGGTATATAAGACTACGTTGTCTCCGATGCAGGCGTCCGGGTTGACCACGGCGTTGGCGAGAACAGCGGTTCCCTTTCCCATACGCGCGCTGGAGGATATGACCGCGCTGGGGTGGATTATGGTTACCGGTGTATAGCCAGCTTTCAGAAGCAGGTCATATTTCCCGCGTCTGACGCGGTTGTTCCCAATAGCAACAATGTAGCCATCCACACCGCTCAGATCGTCTATGCTACCAACTATAGGAACATCAAACAGCCTCCCACCTGCTAATTTGGGATTGTCGTCAACTACCCCCGCGACAACGTGCGTCCCGGCGGACAGTATGGCGTCAAGGACGACTTTTCCATGTCCTCCAGCGCCTATGACCGCGATTCTCATCGTTTCACCTCAGAATAGCACACGGATAAACACGGATGCGGCGGATTTTCACAGATCCAATCAGTGTTTATCCGTCTCAATCCGTGGAAATCCGTGTGCTATCTCTGCTATCCAACATAGCAAAGTGGTATCGAGTTGGTATTCCAAGAATCCGATGTAGGAAGCCAAGATAGAATCTTGGGCTACAGGTAAATGTGGCAAAGCAATACTAATATACGTGCCGTATTCCGTCAAACCGCCGCAGGAGGGGATCTCCTAATCGCACCATGTGCTGGCGCATACTTTCCATGAGTTCACGCTGCACAGCCTGTGTTTCGGGCATGTCGATGAGATTGCGCATCTCCCAGGGGTCGTTGACCATGTCGTAAAGCTCCCCTATATCGGATACATTGAAAACAAGCTTGTGGGTACGCGTCCGCATCATGCGCTGCTCAAATGGGAATATCTGGGAATAGAACGCGCTGTAGATGCTATCCCGATCAGTAGGCGTGGCGCGACCCAGCATGTTATCCAGAATACTCTGGCTGTCCGGCACATCCGGCGGAGTTACACCAGCCATCTCAAGAGCAGTGGGGAAGAGGTCATGCAAATAGACGAACTCATCGGAGACGCTTCCGGGATTCTCACAAGCGGGATGAGCGGCCACCATAGGCAAGCGGTAGCACTGCTCGTAGGTAAACGGCCCTTTCTCGATCAACCTGTGAGCGCCCATCATATCGCCGTGATCGGTAGTGAAAACCACAAGCGTGTTTTCCTCAAGACCCAGCACTTTGAGTTCCTCAAGAATTCGTCCCACCAGGTCGTCGAGCATTGTTACATAACCCCAATATCGGGCGACGATCTCGCGCCAGCTCTCCCATCCGCCGGAGGATAGTCCCCAGAAACGCTCATACAACTCCTGCACGCGAGGCTTGCGATCCCACGTCTCGGTGAAACTGGGTTCTTCAGGTATCGCTTTGGGATCGTACATTGAGTAATAAGGCTCCGGCAGCAGGCACGGCGTGTGCGGACCCCAGAAATTAGCCCAGATGAAAAACGGCTTACCCTCCTGGTCGTGCGGTTCTTTGAATTTACGCAGAAGTTCGGTAGTGTGTTCGCTCACCATGCACTCGAATGTTGTCTCTATTGTCCCCGATTGCAGGGCATACATTTCCTGATTCTGCTTGCCCGGATTATCGCCGTAAAATGCGTCAAGCACTCTGGGTTTCTCAAAGCCGTGCTTTTTCAGATAATCTGGATAGTGAGGAACCGGTTTACGACGTGCTCCACCAAAACGCAATCTTTCAATAACACCGCCGCTGGGTGGATAACCATATCCCGGATAATCCTTGCCTATAAAACCATAGTCTGTGGGCACTTTATGGCGATCCACGTGCCATTTGCCTGCATACCCAAGATTATAGCCCGCTTTTCCCAGTTCCGAAGCCAGTGTGGGGACATTCGGGTTTACTATCTTGCCGTTGACATCCACGTGATTATGATGAGGATACAGTCCGGTAAAAAGCGCTGCCCGGGCGGGAGAGCAAGGACTGGTGGGCGTGTAGGTTCTGTCGAATCGCACCCCACGCTCAGCAAGGCCGTCGATGTTGGGTGTACGGCACGTTGGCGCATCGTAGCAGCCTAATGTATCGTAACGGTGCTGATCTGTTAGAATAAACAGGATGTTCATGCGTTTATTCGAGGAAGCCATAGTAATTCCTTTCAAGTAAGTTTCAGCAATGTTTCTGGAGTTTTTGGAAATGTCCTGAAATTCCTCATCCCCCTTGAGCTTTCTCAGAAAGCTCAAGGGGGATGAGGGGATTTTCGATGGAACGACATATATCATACTCAAAAGTGTTACCACAATTGTGAGCCGTGCTAACTTTTAAAGCAGATTATCCGACTCCTCGTCTTCACTTTGCCGCTTATCTCTTTGTCTCCTACCCCGCTGCCGGGTTTTTGTCCAGCCGCTCTTGCGGATAACCTCGTCCGAAACAAAAATAGGTGCGTCGGATCTCAGAGCCAGAGCTATCGCATCGCTGGGACGAGCGTCGATCTCCTTCACTTCACCGTTTGATTCCATCGTGATCACGGCAAAATAGGTGCTCTCACGCAGATCCGCTACTACCACTCTAACCAATTTCATCTGGAACCGCCCCAGGACGCTGGAAAAGAGATCGTGAGTACCGGGACGCTCCGACGGATTCTTATTTAGCGCCATGTCGATTGACCTACCCTCAGACAGCCCCACCCATATAAGAAGGCTCTGCTTGTCGTTTTCCTTGTTAGTAAGGATAACAACTGGAGTCATTTCACCAGCGCCTATATAGCTCATTACCACCCGCTTGACTATCAGTTCATGGAGTTTGTCGGTTGTAGGCGTTTCTACCCCATGCTCTATGGCCATTCTATGCGCACATCCCGTCGCTATTAGAATAACCAAAATGATTAATCCTGATCTCCACAAAATCCTCATAATTCGTCACCATTTCTACCAATCCCAATAGCGATCATGCTTCTTGGATTCATGGAAACACTCAGTTCATCGCCCACCAGCTTCAGACCCACCTTCCCATCCACAGGCAGTGTCACCAGACTTTCAGCGCTTTTCAGTCCGGACATGCAGAATCGGACATCCACATCTTCATCGTTGAAGTTCTCAATAACAATATGGCTATCGCCCATCAGATAGAGAGCCACTTTAGCAGGCGCGTCGAACGTTATGCCGAAAGGCTCCAGCATTTTATTCCGCAGGCTTAATAGAGATACCTGATCCATTTCCAGAATAGACCGAGGCTCTCCGCCGACCTTCAGGATTTGGATGTTATCGCCTTCCAGAGCGATCTGATCTTTCAGTCGATCCCGCAGTCCATCCGTGATAAGCATAGGTATCTCTGCATCCATCATCCGTTTCAGCTTGCTTACCAATTCCTGATCTTTGAGCGCATGGACGGAAAGGAAAACAGATTCAGCGATGGTGATGTCCGCTTCAGGAACCAGCGGCAGACCCAGCATTCCCACGAAGTCAAAGACGTATTGCTCGTTATGCCCTTCACTGTTGGGCGGCTTGGGGGCCAGCACGCCTTTGATGGTCTTTCCGCGCACAATCTCAGCCAACTCAAACAGCGCGGGCATCTCCGTTCTCAGCTTCTCCACGTTCGCGGGTGCCGTACCTCTGATAAGCGATCCGTAGCAGAAAAGCAGGGCTTCCTTCGCATCCCCCAGAACCGTCTGTCGCGCCTGCTCCACGTATGTTGGAGGGCTAGTGCCATAGGGATCAAACCACCCGCCGCTGGTCTTTTCGCCGCCTATGCTGCCCAGCCATCTCATTATGAAATAGGCCTTATACTGCACTTCCCTGCCCCATCTCTGGTTATCCGGATCTCTGGTCTCCGTGCCAACCCATATCTTGTCGTAGTCCTCCGTTTCCTTCACAACCTCGTAGCCTTGATTATGGAAATTGTCGTACCACTGCGGATATTTTATGATTATCCTGGCGTCGGGATTTGTCGCCTTCGCGGGCTTCAGTACGCGTTCCCTGCTCACCTGAAGCATCAGATCGGCGCGATATTCAACCCAGCTTTTATCCCCTTTGGCGGCGCGACACTCCTCGCATTTGCAGTCAGTGAACAGGAAATCGTCGATCATAATCTCGTCGAAGATGGACGCGGTGTATTCGAATATCTCCTGCAAGTGCTGTTGCGTGGGAATATCCGTGTAACAGGCGATGTTATCCCATCCTGTGCCTTGTTTGCCCACCTGGGTGGGGGTTACGCACCCGGAGACGTCTATACCGGCATCCTCAAACGCCGCTTTGGCGCGCTCCAGAGCCGACCGCTCCGCAGTGTATTTATCGCGGAAGGTTTCAACGAAGGCGTGCGTCACCGCCGTTTGTTTGCACCACTGGATGGCTTTATCCAGTCCCGCCTGATCCGAGAGCAAATCCCGGACGTCCTGTGCTGAAAACAGCGTCGAAAACCTCAAAATATCCTTCTTACTATTTGCCAATTCCCACAGATCGCTGACTTCCATATCTGAACTCCTTCCCATCGCTGATGCAAACCCAGAGCATACGCCTGTTAAAACACAGAATAACGTTATACATATTTTCATCTTCGCAGACATGGCAAGAATCTCCTGTAATCGCTCTTATATCATGGAATAATGAGGCATGGTTCAGGATGAGGTACACTTTATGAAGAATCCAGAGATTTAACCGCCAATTTCGCTGATTACCGCCGATTACCATATTCATAATTAGCGGTAATTAGCGAGATTAGCGGTTTTATTTTCTGGAAGTGTTACCTTATCATGAACCATCCCAATAATGATAATACTATATCGTCAAAGTACATTATTGTCAATGAAAATCACTGGCTGTCTTAGCAATGGTAATTTCCGCTTTACGAAGCGGTCGAAAGTCGTTATACTATTGGCGTGGCACAGGATGATTATATGAGCCTATAGCGATGGAATCGTGCTGCTGGTCATCAAGGATTTGCTAACAAAAGAAGCCAAACAACGCGGCGAGACCATTTCAGAACGCCTGTTCGCGCTGAAATCTGAGACGGGAGAGACGCTCTGGGAGAAGCCCATCAAGGGAATTGCCCAAACGTCCACGGCGATTGACGAGGGGCGCATTTTCTGTCAGAGAGCGAACGGGATCATCAGCCTTGATTTGAAAACGGTAGCTTGTTTATGTCATTGAAAGACGGTTCCGTTATGAGTTTGGGAAAGCAGGAGTAGGAAGATGATTTTGTGAAAGAATGAAAAATCGGAGGAAATCATGAAAGTCTTAAATTACAGAATATTCTTAAGGAAGGAACCAGAAGGCGGCTATACAGTTATAGTTCCATCACTCCCCGGGTGTGTAACTTATGGGGAAACGACCGGTGAGGCTAAGGAAATGGCCAGGGAAGCAATCGAATTATACATAGAGACTCTGAAAGCCCACGGCGAAGATATACCTGTGGAAGACGATATGCTGGAGGCTATGGTTACCATAGAGACAGATGCCACCTAAACTACCGTCACTAACATCGCGCAAAGTTGTCAATATACTGATCAGAAAAGGATTTGCTCTTGAGCGAGTAAGAGGAAGCCACCATATATACCGCAATCCAGATACGAAAAGAATGGCTGTCGTCCCGTTCCATAAGAAGGATCTTCCAAAGGGAACCCTCCTTGAAATACTAAGACAGGCCGGCATAAGCAGAGATGAAATAATTAGATTTTTGGAGTGAGATAGTGAAGGTAAAATCTGGCCTTCCGGTTTTCTTGAGGCTATCGCAAAGTTTTTTAATGGTATGCAGCTTTCATCTGTTTTGGTGGACTATCGCGTTAAGGGCGAGAATCGCAAAGCGCCACTTGGCCGAGAGCCGCTTATGGATTGTCAGAGAGCCATTAGGTGGTTACATTTGACACGGTAGCAGTCAAGCATCGTTGCATATCTGATGATGGAGGCGGTCTCTTCCATGACCAGAATGACATTCCAGCAGGTCAAGAACTATGCCTAACGAGCCTAACGAGATTGACTTGTGCTCTTTCTTTGGTGAGCATTTTCATCTGTTCTCTGTTCCGCAACAGACATTATTGGAAATTAGCACAAAGTGCAATTTCGGAGTGCTGAAGCAAGCTTGCGCACTCCATAAAAGTTATTTCCGATAATGTCTAACGCATATGAGTTCCGGGTTAAAGGCCAAGATGAGAAATGTCAGACTATATACTTCTCAGAGCTTCTACCGGCTCTATTTTTGCCGCCCGTCTGGATGGGAAATATGCTGTTATAGATGCGACCACAACGCCAAAGAGGAATGACCAGACCAGCAGATATAAGCTAAAGCGCGGATAGATGATGTCGGTTACTGGCATATCCACGCTGCCGCCAGAGAGGGCCCGGAGATTGATGCCAGCTTTGTGGAAATAGAAGTCTAATCCGCCGCCCACAACTGTCCCCATAAACGAGCCTATGGCGCTTACGATTATAGCTTCTATCACGAAAAGTAGAACAATCTGCCCCCCGGTCATGCCCAGCGCGCCTATTGTACCGATCTCCTTCATCCGCTCGTAGATCACCATCATTGTCGTGTTGACGATAACGGTAGAAGCCAGAAGCAGCAGCCCGAGAAAAATCGCCCTATACATGAAAAGAGCCGACTTGAACATAGAAAGAAACCCGCCTTGTCTCTGCCAGGGGATAATTCTATAGGATAATTCGCTGCCATCCTCCAGGAGCGCAGGCATCTTGCCTGCATTTAGAAATTTCCCCTCGATCTCCTCCGCCAGCTTCTCAGCATCTTCTGGTTTGTCCGCCATCAGGATCAACTGGCTTACGCCGTTCCCCATTTCCAGCAACCGGGCGGCAGCGCCAATGGGAATGTAGAAGAGTTTACTGTCCAGCGCGGATATGCCATATCTGAACATTCCCGTCACTCTGAAAGTCATGCCTCTCAGAGAATCGTATGCGGTGCGAGCCAGAATGGTGAGCGTGTCGTCCAGTTCTATGCCTAATTTATCGGCCAGCGCCTTCCCGATGATTATAGACTTTTCGTTCTCATCGTCCCCAAAGTATTGACCTTCTACCATGATCTTGTCGAAAGATGTAATCCTGCTCTCAGCCTTCGAGCTAATGCCCAACCCCAGCGCAGACTGATTTCTCCCTTTATGACTCAGAAGAACGCCAAACTTTATCCTCGGCGCGATGACCTTCACACCCTCAACGGATTCCAGAATCGGGAGCATCTGCTTGTAGCCTTCGCCGTTGAGCCCATCCACCATATACTCCAGCGGCATCATATCCGCTTTTTCACGGAATTCCGGGTGAACAATCTCGATATGGCCGGTCTCAATGTTTGTCATGGAATCGAACATGGAGTCTGTAATGCCGCCTACATAACCGCTCATGAATACTATCACCATAACGGCGATGGATATAGCAACAGAGGAAAGCATGGTACGCCGCTTGTTTCTCCCGACATTCCTGAAAGCCATTTTGAGTGTATATTTCATTCGTCACGTCTCCGCTGCTAAGTATCTATCCAAGAACCGTCGGTTGAGTAGGCGCAGCCTGTATCGAAACCAGGTTTTTGGATAGATGCTTAGTGCTTTTTTCGTTTCTCAGTTATATTTTGCACTGCAATGCAGGCAAGATGCCTGCGCTCCCAGAAGTCTATTTTCTGAGTAAATACAGCACAGCCGGTTCTATATCTCGATTTTCTGTGTCCGGATCTGAAATTCGATTCTCAAGCTGTATATCGTCTATAGATTCATACTTCAGCGCGCGCATGGGGCAGGCTCGGACGCATGTGGGCTGCCAACCTCTGGCAACCTCATCGGCGCAGCCATCGCATTTAGCAGCAATATCCTCCGGCAGCATGACGATGGCGTCAAAAGGGCAGGCATCTATGCACTCGCCACAGCCGGTACACTCCTCCGCATCAATCACTGTTAGTCCATCTTCCGCCTTTGATATTGCCCCGGTTGGACATGCCTCAGCGCAGGGAGGCCGGGCGCAGTGGAAGCAGTGAACAACGCGGTAGTATAGTGCAGGCTTTGGGTACGCCCCTTCCTCATGCGCCTCCACGCGAAGCAGGTCAAGCTCATCGGGAAGTCCGGCGCGATCCTTGCAGGCAACGCTGCACGCGCGACAGCCGGTACACGATGCCACATCAACGATAAAGACTGCCTTGCTCATGATTCCTTCCTCCGAACATCAACCCATTCCGAGTGAGTGGACATGCCGCCTGTTGGCGATACGTGATGGCCTGTCAGAACGTTGGCGCTGCCGCCCTCATCCACACCATCCTTGCGCGGCCGATACCATGCGCCCTGATAGATACAAACGACGCCGGGCATGATCCGTTCTGTGACCTTCGCGGGGATGTTCATTGTGCCAAATTGGTTGGTTACTTCCACCAGATTCCCGTGAGCGATCCCGCGTCCCTTTGCATCCTGTGGATTAATCCATACGCATTGAGGCTCCAGACGCTGCAACCAGGGATTCGCATATCCAGATGAGTTAGCGCGCAGCTTACTATGGGGCGTAACCAATTGCAGTGGGTAATCACCCGATTCGCCCCATGTGCTGGGGACGTAGCTCGGAATTATGGGCAGTCCATATTCTTCCGCTTGCGGGCAGGTAATCTCGACGAGGCCAGACGGGGTATTTAGCGGGTGGGCTACTGGATCAGCGCGAAACCTATCAAGTGCAACGCGCACCTCTTCGCCTGCACGCATGATACCATCTTTATGAAGCGCATCGGTGTCCAGATTCTCCGCCTCGAGGCAATACTCCAGCCACTCGTCCTCCGTCTTTCCGCCAGTATAAGCCTCGCCAATGCCCAGACGCTCTGCCAATCTGGAAAAAACCCAATAATCGGTATGAGATTCACCCGCAGGCAATAGCGCCTGCCTGTTGTAGTGAATGTCCCCCTGCCCGCTTATCAAATCCGATCTTTCCAGATCGGTACAAATGGGAAAGACAATATCTGCATGGCGGGCCGTGGGCGTAAAATACTGATCGTTTACTACCACAAATTCAAGCTGCTTCAGGGCGCGTGCATTGGCGCGCGTATTAGAGCTGCGGTTAATAGCATTGGAGGCTACAATGTAAGCCATTCTGATTGGTGGGTCCATTTTGCCATCGAGGATAAACAATCCCCAATTTTCGCTTCTCACAGTTCGGGACGGTTTGAATGTGCCGTATGGAAGGTTCTTCACAGATATACCAATACTTGAGTGTTTTCCCCCATGTGCGAACCCGCCGCCGGTGATGCCTATATTGCCGCTCATGCAGACCAGCGTGAGCAGCGCGCGCTCCACCTGTTCTCCGTAATTGGAGCGCTGGGGACCCAAACCTGCCAGCAGCGCCGCCGCAGGTTTCGTGGATATATATTCATGCGCTAGTTGGCGAATAGTGTCAACAGATACGCCGGTTATCTCCGCCGCCCATTCCGGCGTTTTGGGTACGCCGTCATCTTCGCCAAGCACGTATCGCCGGTAGACTTCGTATCCAACGGTGCGGGAAGCCATGAAATCGGCATCAGCAAGACTCTCGGACTCCCAGACATGCGCTATGGCTGCCATAAGTGCCACGTCGGTTCCCGGCCTGATGGGTATCCATTGGTCGGCCAGAACGCCACTGTCAGTATAGCGTGGATCGATGAGGATCACACGCGCTCCGCGATCCCGCGCCTGACCGACAAAATAAGCAAGATTGACTCCGTGGCGGTTTTCTGCCGGGTTCATACCCCACAAAATGATCAGGCGGGACGAGAGGAGCGTTGACGAATGAATATTCCCACCGCCGCCACCCAACATCCATTGGGCTGCAATACTCGCACACCATGAGCTTGTATTGCCATGCGTTCCGGTGACGCTGCCCCAGTGCGAAAAGAAGCGATTTGACGCGGAAAGACCACTAATCCCCCTGCCGCCGATGGAACCAAACCCGGTGAGGTGCAGGATAGCCTCTGCGCCGTATCGACTGCGAATCTCAGCCAGTCGTTTAGCCACCTCATCCAGGGCTTCATCCCAGGTTACTTCCTCAAACTGGTCTGATCCTCTTGGGCCTACCCGTCGAAGTGGCTTCAGAAGTCGCTCGCGAACGTTCAGCAAACGACCCTGAGACCGACCTCTCAGACACGGTATGAGCCGGGGTGTGTCAGCAGTGTCAGGTCGATCTGGCGGCGTATCAATGCGCACCAGTCGCCCATCCTGAACACAGGCCACAAGCTCACAGCGTCCTCCACAATCCAGAGTGCAGGTAAACGGAATGCGCTCTATCGTTTCTCTGTTAGACAAAAAATTAGTCCTCCTCAATGCCATATTTCATACTGAAATGGCACACGGATTTCCACAGATTGGTGCGGATAAACACTGATTAAATCTGTGAAAATCCGTAGTATCCGTGTTCATCTGTGTGCTATTCCTGAGATTCCTGTAACGTTAAATATCCAGAATCAGAAGTGCTTACGATGTTCTCAACGCCTCTGTGATTTCCATTTTCGTTGCTTTCCGCGCGGGATATATACTTATGAGAGCGGGAACTATGATGGAGAACAGGAATGCAAAGATGAAAGAGCCTGGGTTCCAGACACCTTTGATAAGACCCATTATAATTCTGTAGCCCATGTCCACGTCTTTCAGATCGCCGAGAAAACCCCAGTTTATGCCGTGATACACCATATAGGAATTCAGGAGAAGCCCCAGAATTACACCCAAACTTGCTCCGAGGAAGCCAATTGCGCTCCCCTCAAAAATGAAGCCCCAGAGCACCTCTCTATCGTTCATTCCCAGGGCGCGCATCATACCGATCTCCTGCACTCTCTCAAACACGCTCATCAGCGTCGTGTTGATAATGCCCACAGCGGCGATGATAAATACTATTATTATTATGAAATAGCTGCCCGCCGTCTTGCTTCTGCTCAGAGTGAGCCAGTCCTTGCCCAGTTCCGTCCATGACACTACCATCAACTGGGGTAGATTGGCGGCTTTCAATTTGCTGGCCAATTCATGGACTATATTATCCACGTCATCGCTGGGTGTGCGCAGTCCGATCTCAGTCACGCTGCCTTCCATTTCCATATCCACGTCGGCTATGTCCAGAGGTATATAGACGACAGATCTGTTGACGTTTGGATTCGGTATATCCAATATGGCCACAACGTCCACCATGATAGCCTGGTACGTATCATTCTTAGTTCTGGTCAGGATCGTCAACGAGTCTCCCAGATCGACCTCCATCTTCGTCGCCCCGATCCTGCCCATCATAGCGCCGTTTTCACCGGCCTTCAGGAATCGTCCAGAAATCCTGTCACCCTTTATATCTTTTAGTTTATAAACATCTCCATCTTTTTCGGGGTCGATCCCTATCACAGTAAAAGGCCGCTCACCACCGATTTTCTCATTGACCAGCCGGGCGTTGAAAGTGATCCGTGGAGCGGCAGATACATCATCCGATGTAACCAGATTTACCACGTCCTCATAATTTTCTATGCCCTTATCCAGAAGGAGGAAGCCTTCATCCTGCATCTCCTGGTAGAATTCTTTGTTGTAGATTTTCAAGTGCGCGGACTCATAGTTGATAAAGTTGCGCATGGATTCAAAATGAAATCCCTTGAGCATAGAGTCAATAAACACAAAAAACACTATGCCCACAGAGATGGCGGCAAAAGTGATAATGGTGCGCCTTTTGTAGCGCCATATATTTTTGAGAGCAAATCGAATGACGAATTTCATGCCGCTATTTCCTTTCATCCGCGCTGATCTGGCCATCGTGCAGACGGATGATCCGTCTCGCTCGCTCCATCACCATAGGGTCATGTGTGGAGAAAACGAAAGTCGCGCCCTTCTGTTCGTTGAGATCCTTCATCAAATCCAGAATCTCAGCGCCTGTTGTGGAATCCAGGTTGGCTGTCGGCTCATCGGCAAGCACCAGGGATGGCTCCTTAACCAATGCCCGGGCGACGGCCACCCTTTGCTGCTGACCACCCGACAGTTCTCGCGGGTAGCGATGCTCCATTCCACTCAACCCCACGTCATCAAGTATCTGATTGACGCTCTCTTCTATTTCACCAGCATCTTTCCGCAGCAGCGACAGCGGGAAGGCCACGTTTTCAAATGCTGTGAGTATAGGAATGAGGTTGAACGACTGGAACACAAAGCCAATGCTCTCTCTGCGTATGTTAGCCAGTTCTTTCTTGCTGTAACGGCTCACATCAACACTGTTGATGAACACTTTCCCTGAAGTGGGAGTATCCAGACAGCCTATCAGATTAAGGAGAGTAGATTTGCCACTGCCAGATGGCCCGGCAATGGCTGTAAATTCGCCTTTTTCCACCTCCATGCTGATGCCTCTCAGTGCGTGGACGACTGTTTCACCCACCTGATAATCCTTCTCAAGGTCTACCGAGCTAAGTAAAGCTTGCATATCTGCCTCCTTCCAGCGATTTTCAATGGTTTTCGAGTATTATAAACGTGCTGTATGATCATGTCAAGAAATATCTGCCTGATCATTATTAAAATTGCTCATTGCTAATTGCCAATTCTATATGATATAATGTCGCCTATAAGCCATAGATGCAAGTCATGACGCGCCTTTGATGCAAAAAATATGAACTGCTACGAAAATAAAGAGAAAGCCGGACAGCGTAGGACGAGGCTGCCGCTGGCTTTGTTTACCAACGGGCTGGCAGCCAGCCTCGTTCTACTAATTGCCTGCTCATAAAAAGCTAGTGCACAGACATATAGATAAATTCGCAATAACGATTGATCAGCCTGTAACGTGTGGATTGAGTTGAGTACCACAAGCTACCAGCTTGTAAGAAAGGTGTTTACAGCGCTACTTCGGAACAAGCTGGCAGCTTGTGGTACTATTGAAAACTAAGTTGTCAGTATATTAGCGAATCTGTTGAAAATAACCACGGAGGTACGGAGGGAAGGAAATGCACATTGGAATTATGGCGAGGACTTTTGTTCGCCCAACGCTTGAGGCGACGCTTGACGCAGTTGTAAGTCACGGGCTTCGCAGTATTCAATTCAACTTCACGTGCGCTGGCTTACCGGAGATGCCGGATCACATCGACCCGGAGCTTTGTGATAATGTCCGAAGGGAAGTGGAAGCACGCGAAATGACAATGGCGACGGTCTCTGGCACATTCAACATGATCCATCCCGACCCGCAAGTGCGCGAGGACGGACTGCGCCGGCTGCGCGAGACAGCATCCGTATGCGACCGGCTGGGCACGTCGGTTATAACTCTCTGCACTGGCACGCGCGACCGCCAGAGCATGTGGCGGCGACACCCTGATAACGATCTGCCGGAGGCGTGGGCGGATCTACTGGTTTCCATGCGCGAAGCAGTGAAAATAGCGGAGGAACACAATGTCATACTTGCCTTCGAGCCTGAAGTCTCCAACGCGGTTGATTCAGCTATCAAAGGGCGTCGTCTGATGGATGAGATAGGGTCGCCGCATCTGAAAGTCGTGATGGATCCCGCCAATATATTCCACAAAGGTGAGCTGCCGCGCATGAAAGAGATGATCGACGAAGCTTTCGCTCTTCTCGGTGAGGATATTGCCATCGGACACGCTAAGGATCTGGATCACGATGGCGAAGCGGGACATAAAGCAGCGGGAAAAGGTCTGCTGGATTACAATCAATATCTGTCACTGCTAAGCGCGGTGGGACGTGACGTGCCGCTGATTCTTCACGGGCTTAGTGAGGCAGAGGTAGACGAATGCGTTGCCTTCCTGCGTGAGAAAATGAGGCATGGTTCACAATTGTTGTAACACTTTTCGTTTTTCAGGGTTAAGCGGCAATCGGGACAGGAATGATACTGTTGGCGAATTCGGAATTGCTGTTCGGTCGGGGTTGGAAAACCCCGACTATCGTTGTGAGTGCTAGTCAAACAGCCGATAGGCGGGACATTCCTGTCCCGCTCCTGAGGTTTCAGCCATATTCAGGAAGTGTTACCTTAATTATACAGGGAAATGAACCATCCCTATTATTTTTTGCACAACTGAACGGCCATCCTGATGGCTTGTATCATGCTCTGGGGGTTAGCTCTGCCCTCGCCGGCTTTGCCGAATGCCACGCCATGATCTACGGAGGCGCGAATGATGGGTAATCCCAGTGTCACATTCACACCGGATATAGCCGACCACTGCCCGCTCTCCTCATACACAAATCCCGCTGTCTTCATGGCGACGTGCCCCTGATCGTGATACATGGCCACCACCGCGTCATATTCGCCGCCTATGGCTTTGCTGAAGATGGTGTCCGACGGCAATGGCCCCTGAACGTCGATTCCCTCGCCCTTTGCCGCCTCAATCGCTGGAATTATTTCGTTTATTTCCTCATCGCCGAATAATCCACCCTCACCTGCGTGGGGATTCAAGCCTGCTACGGCTATTACGGGATTCTCTACTTCCAAACGCTCCAGCGTATCGCGGATTAGATGTATCACCTTCAAAATACGATCTTTCTTCACCCTGTCGCACGCTTCCCGGAGGGCAATGTGCGTTGATACATGGACAATGCGGAAATTGCCGTCGGCAAGCATCATGGCGTAGTCTTTCGTATTGGTGAGATCGGAGTATATCTCCGTATGACCGGCGTAATGGAATCCCGCGAGGTTGAGCGCCTCTTTGTGTATGGGGCCGGTGACAGTAGCGTCGATTTCGCCTGCTATCGCCATATCGATCACTTTCTTTATGTATTCAAAACACGCCTTGCCGTTTTCGCGCGTTACCTTCTTATGAACCAGCTTTGACATATCGACGTTTTGCATGTCGAGTACGTCCATGCACCCAAATTCATATCGTCCTTCAGTTGGATTGCTCACTCGATTCAGTTCCAGTTGGACAGAGGCGATTCGTAGAGCGTCCTCCATCAGGGCGAAATCCGACACCACCAGAGGCCGGCATATCGCGTATATCTCTTCCAGTGCAAGCGCTTTAGCTACAATCTCAGGGCCTATGCCGCCGGGATCGCCAACGCTTATCCCAAGCAGCGGCTTTTTCTTCGCTGTCATTATTTGCTTGTTTATCCTTTCTAAAAACTTATGGAATCTTGCTATCTCTAATCATTTACTAATGTAAAGGTAGTAACTTCTGGATGCTTCCGATCTTTTCCGATGAATATCCACTCTGGATTGGCGTTGCTGAGTTGGAAGGTCACAGTCGGGCCTGTAGCCTCAAATGAAAGGCCGTCCGTCCCGCCTGTACCGTTTACAGCGCCGTTGAAAGTCAACCTACCATTATTCACGCTTTGAGTATCGCCAGCTTCCCATGCAAGCTCTACCACATTGTCGATCTCGCCTTCCTCGCAGTATATAGTTCCCTGTCCCCTCAATGTGGCTCCTGCGATAGCGGTTCCTCCCCAGTAAATAGACCACGCACTGTTCTGCTTCCAGATTATGTATAGCCATTCTTGCGTCAGAGGATTCCCTGATTCGGGATCGATGTCCTCATACAGTCTTTCAGTGGTAGTGAACTCTATCTGAAATTTCTGCAACATCCTGTTCCCTGCCAGATCCACCACAGAGAGCTTACCAATACTCAGTTTGTATTTCCTGCCGGGTTCCAGTCCTTTTGTCAGAGGAAACCATATATCAACCTGCTTGCCGTCCTCTGACCATGTAAACGTCCATTGACTTACTGGAACCCCAACGTCTGGAGTAAGGGATAGATCAAGTCCGAATTTGGTTTGATCTATCCGTTCGCTGAACTCGATGCTGAATCCAGGAGCAACAGAGATTTCCTCTTCCCCGTCAGCAGGTGTAGTTCCCATTATCTCTGGCGGCTCAACGTCTTTCATGCTGGTCTGGAGCTGGAAAGTATAAGGCTCCATCACGTTGCCGCTTTTGTCCATGGCATTGCTGACCGTCACAGAATACCCGGTATTTGCTTGCAGGTCAGATGCCGGATCGAAGATTAATGTATTGGTTTCTTCATCGTATGAAGCAGCGCCATTAACCGGAAGGGTGAATGCTATGGCAGCCTGAACTGAAGATGGCTCCACAGCCTCGCTAAAAACTATAATGATAATCCCATTGGTCGCTGCGGCAGATAAGTCACCTGCTACGAGCACCTGCTCCACCGTCGGCGCGATGGCATCCACGTTGGCACTATCATCGTCATCATTTCCTCCTCCACAGCCAACGATAGCAAGCACCAACAAAACCAGCAAGGCACAACAGATTATAGCTATTCCCTTTATAGTTACTCCTTTCACATATATTGCCTTCATTCGTATCCCCCCAGATATTTGATGTCTCCCCATATAGTGCTACATTTGCCGGATGGCTCCACCGCGAAGTTTTTGCGATGCGCCTCCCGGATTTCATCAGCAGTGAGAGCGCGCCTGGTGATGCGAAATTCGTCCATGATTCCAGTGAACTTGGATGAATGACCGCATGTGCATTGACCATTTATGATTCCGATGCCCATGTTGTCGGTATGGGAATTAATCCCCGGGACGTCAGACTCTTCTTCCGCCAACACACCGTCGATATAAAGTTGCATAGTTCCGCTATCGAATATCGCGGTGATGAAATGCCAGTTGTCGTCATTCGGATATTCAGCGGTGACGTTTGTCTGAACGCTGTTATCCCGCGTGGCGAATTGCACTTCGCCGCTGATCAGACTCACAGAGAATCCTTTGGTACTGCCGCCCTCCTCAAAGACAATGCCATCATCTCCCGGCTCTTTGAGCCACACGGAGAATGTGCTTTGCTGGAATACCGCCTCGAAGGTAGGGTTATCCAATAGAATACACGTGGAATTGTCAAACAGCCACGCCCCGCCCTCGATACCATCCACCACTTCGGCTGGCTCTACATAGCTGATAATGGGCGTTCCTGCCGGTGACATATCCTCCGGTTGATCAGCGTCATCAAAAGTAAAGTATAATACCAGATCCTCATCCTCATCCGCTGCCGTACCTGCACTCACTATGTAGCAGAATATTGCCAAACATATAAGACCCGATATAGTAATCTTCATCATTATCACCTCTCCCTGCTGGTATGGCACCGTCAAAGCTGTCATTATAGAGACAAAAGGGCGAATACAAGATTCGCCCCTACGTCGTTTCTCAGTTGAAACCATTATTACTGAGTCTTGATCGAGCCCCATGTCGCGGTCAGCTTGCGTGCTGGCTCAACGCCTGCCGCCAGGGCACCCATTTACACACCCCTACAAAAAAAGGGAAGTTATAATTTTACAGGTACTTAGCAGATAACGCCAGAAAATACTCCTTGCCTGTGCAGCCAGTGCCGGTGTAAACAGCAAATCATCAACTCTTTTTGGCAATTATACATCTTTCAGTTATCTTTGGCAAGAACTTTTTTTTGCAGATGCCCACGGGGTGGGGCGGTGAAAGCCGGAAAGCCGGAAAGCCAGAAGGCCGGGAAGCTGGAAAGCCAGAAGGCCAGAAAGCCGGAAGGTCAGTTGTCGCTGTCGTGCATGTAAAAGCTGATCTCAAGTTATCCTTGATTTATCTACCTTTTTCTGGTATATTTCTATAGGCTTTTTCTATAGAAGCCCGGTTTTGCTATAATCAGAAATAATCGAGCTAGAGTAGATCAGGTGGTCGCGTTTGCTTATGCAAACGAGGAAAGTCCGAACTCCACAGGGCAAGGTGCTGGGTAACACCCAGTGGGGGTGACTCCAAGGAATAGTCGCAACAGAAAGCAAACCGCCTGATTGTTTGATCAGGTAAGGGTGAAACGGTAGTGTAAGAGACTACCAGCAACTGCGGTGACGTGGTTGGCTAGGCAAACCCCACCCGGAGCAAGGCTAAATAGGAGGGTATAGGTTGCCCGCTTTCCCTCGGGTAAGCCGCTTGAGGCATGAGGTAACTCATGCCCTAGATGAATGACCATCACCCATCTCTTTGGGAACAGGATTCGGCTTATGTCTGCTCTAGCTCGTCCTTAAGCAAGTTTAATAAATGGTCTTAAACTTATTGTCGGGGTTAGGCCCCCCTATCAACAATAGTCGGGACATTCCTGTCCCGAACCGATACTGTTGGCGAACTCGGAATTGCTATTCGGTCGGGGTTGGAAAACCCCGACTATCGGTCAGTGGGGACTTTAATTGTTACCGATAGACGGGACTTTCCAGTCCCGTACCCAAGAGAGAAAAACTTGAAAACCTTTTATCAAACTTGCTTCCATATTTATAGAGTGGCAAATTCCTTGCAATATACTGGATGAGTCCTTGTGGCTATCAATAATTAGAATACAAAAAGTATATTACGGGGGTGAATACAGTGGGAATAATGGACAGGATAAAGTTGAATGCGAGAGCTAATCTGAATCATATTCTGGATAAAGCCGAGAATCCCCAGAAAATGCTGGATCAGTTCCTGATGGAAATGCGAGATAGCGTTCAGGAAGTCAGGGAAGCGGTTGCCACTGCCATAGTTGGTGTGAAAAAACTGGAGCGTGAGATTTCCGCCAGCACAGAAAAAGCAGATCATTGGGGAGAAAGGGCGCTGCTGGCGCTGAAAAAGAACAGCGAGGAACTGGCAAGAAAGGCTCTGGAGCAAAAGCGTATCTATCTGGAAAAAGAACGCAACTGCAAAGAGGAACTGGAAAAGCAGAAACAGACGGTGGAGGAACTCAAAGTAAGCCTGTCAGAATTGGAGGCAAAACTGGATGAACTCTATCAGAAAAGGATAGATTTTATCAAGCAGTATGCGAGATTACAGAAAAGAGCCATTCAGGTGTCCGCTACCAGACCTGTTAGATCTCAGATTGGCATTGACATGAGTGTCTTTGATACGTATGATCGGATGGTGGACAAGGTGATAACGCTGGAAGCACAGGCGGAAGCTCTTTCTGAATTGGCAGAAATGGATGACGTGGAAGAAGAATTCAGAAAGCTGGAGAGAGAAACCGAGATCGAATCGGAATTGAAGGCAATGAAGGATAAAATGCAGGGCTAGAGCCGGATTGGGAGATCCGCAATGGTAGTTTTTAGTGAGTTGCCAGCGCAGATTCGAAAAGCAGTTCAGGGAAACATCTTACCAGATGAGCAGATCAAGATGTGTCTACTGGCTGGCTCATCCCTGTTTGCCAGCAGGGATTACGTTGTGATTACCCACCGGCGAGTTCTGGTTATGGACGAAAGAACCATAGGAACCCTGAGCAAAGCTTACGTTAATGTCAAAGAAAACGTGCCTATAGATGAGATCACTGAGGTGGATATTTCCAGAACCTTTATGAACAAGCTATTAGGTCAGGCGACTATGGGGATGCAGATTGAGGGATACAAATACTTGATCAATAGCGGTAGCAAAAAAGAGATCGAAGCTGCTGCTGAATTGGTCAACAATCTTGCGAATTTGACAGCGAAGGAACACTGATCACTGGATTCCCTTTGATATATTTGAATATTTAAGTGGAATCTGATTTTATGGTGTATGGATATGGGCGTACTGGAGCGGATAGAAAACATTATAAAAGCTAATCTGAATGATCGGATTGGAAAGACCGGAGATCCTGAGAAGGTTCTCGGTCAGTTGATCTTAGATATGGAGTCAGAACTGACAAATGCCAGGAGTCAGATGGCTGCCGCCATGCGCGAAGGAAAGCGGCTCAGGCTGCTCTGTGTTGAGAATGAACAACTGGCAGAGAAGTGGCAGGAAAAAGCGGTTTTGGCAGTTCAATATGGCAAGGATGATCTTGCCAGGGAAGCCCTCTTAAAAAAGAGAAGTGCCTCAGTTCTCGCAGAAGATTACAGGCGAGAATGTGACTCACATGAAGAGGTCTTCACGTCCCTGAAATCTGCGCTGAATGCTCTGGAGATGAAAATTCAGGAAGCCAGACGAAGGAAAGATGAGTTGATTATGCGAAAGAGACAGGTAGCGGTGAAGCAACTTCTGGGACGTGGTATAATGGCTGACAAAGAATCAGTGTTCAGGCGGATGGAGGATAAGATTACGCATCTCAGTGCAGAGGCGGAAGCATTTGCAGAAGTCAACAGTGATGGATTGGTTGATAATCGGCGAGAAGCGGAACTGGATGCTGAACTGGCGAAGCTGAAAGCCAGGATGAGAAATGAGCACTCATGACTGGCAAGGAGGACTCAATGATTGAAGTGGATGTTGCTATGGTAAATTTGGACGCCGAGATGAAAGCCCCGATCGTCGTTCTTCGTGAGAAGTCAGGCAAGTCGAAGCGTCTTTTGCCGATATGGGTCGGCATCTTCGAGGCACTCGCCATCACCACAGAAATGGAGAATTGTCCTGTGATCAGACCCATGACGCATGATCTGTTAAAATCCGTGATCGAGAAGGTGGGAGCAGAAGTGGTATCCGTACTTGTTTCAGAACTCAAAGAGCTCACCTTTTATGCTGAGATTACCCTTCGCTTGAGCAACGAAGAGGTAATTAAGATCGATTCACGCCCAAGCGATGCTATAGCGCTGGCGCTCCGGGTTAATGTTCCTATTTATGTTGCTGAGGAGATAATGGCCAGTTCCAGCATCAGCCAGGATTCCATGAAAATGGATGACAAGGAGCATTTGAAGACCGTTTTGAAAAATCTGAATGAACGCGATCTTCGGAAAATTTAGACTACAGCGCCATGTTATATGATGGTCTTTGATCGGGATGCTGTTATCGGCGTCGTGATCACTTAGTTTATTTCCTTTGACCCCGCTGCATATAACAAGTATATAGGAGGTATTTACAATGGGGGTCTTTGAAAGAATAAGCAGGATAATTAGATCAAATATCAACGAGCTTCTGGATAGAGCTGAAGATCCGGAGAAAATGCTGCAACAAATTATGGTTGATATGCGGCAGGATCTGAGAGAGGCCAAACTCCATGTTGCGTCAGCTATTAGAGACCAGAAAAAGCTGGAAACTAAGTATCATGATAATCTGGGCATGGCTGACAGATGGGAGCAGCGAGCCATATCGGCCGTGGAAGAGGAAAATGATACTCTAGCCAAAGAAGCGTTGCGAAGAAAAAGAACTTTTGAACAACTGGCAGAAGGCTACAAAGAGCAACTGACTGAGCAGGCTGAAAGCGTTCAGCTTCTAAAGGTCAGCCTGTCATCTCTTGAGGCGAAGATCGAAGAAGCCAGACGCAGAAAGGATCTGCTCATCGCTCGACAGAAAAGGGCACAAGCTCAGGAAACCATAAGTAAGACAATGAGCGGAATGTCCAAATCCAGCGCTCTTGCAGCCCTGGAAAGAATGGAAGGTAGAGTAAAAGCTGCTGAAGTACAAGCTGAGGCGATGGCAGAAATAGAGTCGAATAGCCTGGAATCCAGATTTGCCGAACTAAAGAATAATAATGATGTAGACGATGAACTGGCAAAGCTGAAGGAGAAGGTAGCAAAGAAGAAGGAATAGCGTCTTGTGACATTTTGCTGATATTCTAACATTCCATCTTCTAAACACCTGTGTGAAGTTCACGGAGGGGCTCCTATGCTTAAGAATATATTTATCCTGATACTTATCGTAGTATTAGCAGCTATCGGTATGACTATCGCATTTAGACTTCTATCGTGGCTTATAGGAATGATTTTCAATATAGCCATTATAGTTGCAGTGTTCCTGGGTGTCATGTACCTGATCCGGAAACTGCGCTCCGGATAGCATTCTGACAGGATGATGAGCGAGGGCAGGCCGAAGAGATTCAACAGAAATGTTCCATAGTTGGTGGGACAGGTATCTTCGCCGCTACTTTGGGCAAGATGCCTGATCCATCAAAATATAAATATGGCCAATATTCTATATCTCAGCAATACTGGCTCGATCATTGGCGGTTGCGAGAATCAACTCATAGGTCTGGTCAGGACACTTGACAGAAGTGTATATAGTCCAATTGTCGTGTGTCCGGATAAAGGAGAATTTTTCGCCAGACTGAAAACACTAGACATCCCGGTATATAGCTGTTATTTCCCTGCCTGGCGGAAGGGCTGGGCATACACAATCCGTCGGCTTTGCGCCGTGCGGCTGGCGAAGCTGGCAAGCAGACATCATATTGACCTGATCCATACATCAAACCTATGGTCTAACTACTATGCCTGGCGGATAGGTAAGGCATTGAGACTCCCAACAGTTTCGCATGTGCGGGACCTCCTCAGACCAGAACGTATCCATAAATATCTGTTTGATAAATTTGACAGGATCATTGCCATATCGGAACGCACAAAGGCGCCACTAGTTTCGGGCGGCATATCTTCTGAGAATATCGATGTTATATACAATAGCATTGATCTTTCTGAGTTTAGCCCGGGGGCTGGGAAGGCCGATGTGCTTCGACAGGAGCATCGCTTGAGCAGATACCTGGTGGCGCTGATCGGTCGTATTGAGCCATTTAAGCGCCAGAAAGAATTTGTCCACATAGCTGCTCAAGTGCTGAAAACCCGGCAGGATGTTAGTTTTCTGATCATTGGTGACCCGGTGGAGAATCAGCCCGGCTATTGCCGTGAAGTCCAGAAGGATATAGAAAAATATAGCATTGCTGAACACGTTGTCTTTACAGGCTACCGTGAGGATATGCCAAAGATAATGCCATCGCTGGACTTGGTGGTGACGCTGTCTGCTGGAAGCATAGTGGTAGAGGCGATGGCAGCCGGCCGGCCTGTTATAGGAACGGACATAGGTAGCGCTTCAGAAACCATCGACAATGGTGTTACAGGATTATTACTGCCTCAAGACGATATACATGCCGTGTCAGAGGCGATTATACTTCTGCTGCATGATGGAGATATGAGAGCCAGAATGGGGTCAGCGGGCAGGAAGCGCGTTGAGAAACTCTTCGACATACAGAAGACAGCAAGGGCAACAGAAGCTGTGTATGAAAGGCTTCTTAGTAGAACGCGGCTGCCTGCCCGTTAGTGAACAAGCCAGCGGCATGTTCTACGAATATATTCACTGTGTCTGAGTACTACGATCAATAGCTCCCATGTATCTTCAGGGCTTCGTACATGGCAATTATGTTCTCCGGCGGAACATCTGCCTGGATGTTGTGGATTGTGCAGAAGATGAATCCGCCGTCCTTTGACAGAGCCTCTATCCGTTCCCTGACATCCATAGCGACTTCCTCTGGAGTTCCAAACGGAAGGACCTTCTGGGTGTCGCATCCGCCACCCCAGAAGGATAACTCGCCTCCAAACTCGGCTTTTATAGCACTCAGGTTTTTTCCGGTTATCTGCACAGGATTCAATATATCCATGCCTATCTCGATGAAATCCGGAAGCAGATCATATATCTGGCCATCGGAATGGAAGAATACATAAAAAGGTTCAGGAAAGAGTTCCTTTTGAGCTTTGAATAGTTTCTCATGCCGGGGTTTTAGGAATCTGCGGTACATATCCGCAGAGATTATAAGACTATCCTGACCGGCTACATCGTCGCCTTCCCTTATGAATTGTATATACTGTCCCAGTCTTTCCGATGCCGCCTCATAAAAGCGGAGTTTTATATCCACAAACTTATCCATAAGTTTGCACGCCAGTTCCGGGTTTAGCGCCAGATCCATCAGGAAATATTGAGTTCCTCTCGCGCGACAGCTCATCTCGAAAATGCCTGCACAGATGCTCTCAAGTATGATTGCGTATCCGTCGTCGTAGAACTCTCTGGCTTTTTCCGCCAGGCCATCAAAGAGACGCGGATCGGCAGGATCAGGCCAGGGGAAACTGTCAATATCCTCTTCGGTAATGTCACCTGAAAATGGACTATTCACCAGATCGAAATACAGCGCGCCCTCCGGCATCTGCCACGTCACTCCCCACTCATCGGTAAACGATCTGGAGTTATCCGATTCCTCTATGGGCGGGTCTTTCCTGACCACGTTGGGTATCAGTCCGCGCACATCAACGTCGAACCTGCGGAGGACGTCCTCTTCCACCACCACCAACTGCTGAACTACGTCATAAAACTCAACTTCCCCCGCATCTTTCCCCAGATGGCTCAACAAGTTCAGATATGCGTCTTTAGCTATTCCTGTCACAAAACAGCTTCCCAGATCCAGAGGGATTCTGTCTGGTTCCTCATGCTCCAAAGCCTTCAATACTCTTTCTCTTGAGTTCATCGCCATTGTTCCTTTAGTAATCGTTAAAAAATGAAACAACCCCCTTTATCCCCCTTTTTTAAGGGGGAATTTGGGAAATGTCTATCATTATTCCCCCTTAAAAAAGGGGGATAAAGGGGGTTGTAATGGTTGATATGGGAATGGCATTTTTTAACGATTACCTTTATGAAAACTAGCCTAACTGTCCTATACGCTCCCCGCGCACCGTTTTGCGGAAGCTCTCGCTCTGAGACACCAATTCTTCTATATCCGAATCCCCAATGAGATGCAGGCTAACGTCATCCACTGAGAATCCGGGCAGGCTGGGGCCTATTATTCTCCCGAAGTTGCCCTGCCCTGACTTCCATTCCGATGCCAGAGTACAGACAGGCTCCGCTCCACCCGATCCGAACATAAGGGCAAGCATCGCGAGGATCAGAGCATTCGGTGACATGCACGCAACATCAGCGGCCTGTATAGCATATCTGTTGCCGTTAAACGATACTGCCAGACCACCAGCCTCGCTTACCAGCTTCATCGCCTCCACATCGGTGATACTGTCCCCAACGTACATGACATGATCCAGGTCAAATCCAGTCTCTTCGCAGCTTCTTTCTATGGCCTCCGCTTTCTCGTATCCCCCAACAGGATTAACGCCTTTCAGAATCTTTCCGGATGCCATATCTGCGAAATTCTCCCAGAATATCTTGTCCAGCCTGTCAATGCACTTTATCGAACCTTCGCTCAGTTCCTCCTTAGACGCAGCGGACGCAGGAAGATCGATGGCAGGCAGCTCAAGTATCTCATTATGTATTTTCTTCAGATAGTTGATCTCAGACTCCGACACCCGGTATTTGTCAAGAGTCAATTCCGTGCAGTAAGTGTTTTCGTAGGGAAAGCTTATCATCCCACACAGTGCATTAATATATGGGCGGTAGCTGGTGCTGATTATGAAAGCAGGCATAATGCGCTGGATATACAATAGTGCAGTTTCGGCCTTCGGCATGAGCAGGATATTCCGGGCTGAAAAATCTGTTATGGCAGCGTCAGTGACACCATAGGCCTTGAAAAACGGCACGATCAGCTTCAGCGTATCTCCGGCTTTGTAGCCCCGCTTTTTCTCTATATCAGCCAGAAAATCGTCATATTTGCTCAATTTTGCGAAAAACTCTCCGCCCTGGGGTATGAACTCCTGCGCCAACTCGAAGGCATTATCGTTCTTCGAGATGGGTCCTTCACAATCAGTATTGAACTGCCATCGCATGAAATATGTAGCCTCCTTACTCAATTATCACTCATTGCCAATTGTTCCTCAATTTCCGTTGTCAAATCGAATCCGCTCTCAAGTTTGCGTCCCTGAGATGTGACTTCGCCGTCCACAATGGAAAACTCGCCGACGGATACTGATTTCAGAGTTGCGACGATAATCGGGAGTTCCCGTTTGACGCCTCGTATGCGGATCTCGCTGAAGAGCGGCTCATTTTCTCCTTCATCCATCTGGATTTCCTGCAACGATTTTCTCCTGCACTTAATTCGCCACTGATCCCACAGCGGCTGGATTTGGGCATCGGAAATGCTGAACTCGCAGAAGGCTATGGCTGGCCCCGCGTCCAGTTCGGGGGTTACGAGGTGCATCATTACTCCGGTTTTCTGCGCTCCCTCTTCCATAAGCTGCCAGACAACTTCCTGCCACGTTCCTTTAGGGCCGCCAGGGAGAGCAGGATGGATGTTGATCATTTTGTATTCGTAGCAAATCTCAGGGCTGGTGATGAGCATATAACCCGCCAGAACTATGAAATCAGGTTGATAGCTTGCCAGCTTTGCCATGACTTGCGCGTCGTATTTTCTCCGCCAGTCCAGCATGAGGGGTGAATCTTCTCCCAATTCTTTGTATTCTTTAAGAGCTGCTTTGCGCAATTCTGGCTCGAATCTCCTGTGGGAGAGGCATATAACCTTCAATCCGAGGCCCTCCGCGAATTCGATGAATTTGTCGCTCTCTGCCCTTTCCCCTCTGTCTCTGGTGACGAAGACAAAGGGAATTCGACCTTCGATAGCTCCATTCCGAATCTCATCAAAGACGACCTGCAAAAGCTCTCTGGCGGCCTCATCTCTGCCGCTTGAAAACCAACCGATCCTGAACATACTCTGTGTCTCCTAAGTGGTTTAATCGGCAAATCTATGCTGTTATTCGTAGGGGCACAATGCTTGTGCCCGGGCACGCGCAGCGTGCCCCTACGGGTATTTTGGCGATACGAACTTACCGATTAAACCACTAAG
>SDBT01001391.1_pt1 | contig 42452 bp, 33 predicted proteins | sample 2277101 | NCBI WGS metagenome assembly SDBT01 (sample SAMN10404973, study PRJNA504765) | marine sediment metagenome | isolation source: marine sediment core GS10_PC15, 103 cmbsf | place: Arctic Ocean: Southern Knipovich Ridge | collected 2010 | reverse complement strand
CTGTTTTATGGAATTATCAGCCCCAATTATGTTTACGAGCATACTAAACTTTACTTAAGTGATTTTTTTAGGTTTACATTTTACAATTTTACTCAAATAGATCCTATAGAAGAATTAAGGAGTTTTATGAAAAGTTGTGATGTAAGAAAGAAAAATGACTACGATACCTTACTTTCATACAACATCCAATATGTTATATCTATTAACCAAACTTATCAACCAGGTGATACAAACACTTGGCTTTTGATTCGATCTCTAAAATACTCAGAATTATACGAACCAATTTTCACAACTCATCATTTATTGATATGGAAAATATATTAAACATTGCGAGATTTAAATATAACGAAGGTTATCATAATCCATTTAGAAAAAAGCGTTTTTTTAACATTATATTCTAATTAGTTTTAAAAAAGCAATGAATTTAAATGCATATAACTATTAAAAAGGTTGTTTAAATTATCTCATTAAATCTCATCTTTAATAATTTAATTTAATAAAAATTAAGTTAAATTTTAATAAAATGAAAAACTAGATAATAATTATTGACATTACTTTAGAATTTCAACAATCCATAGTTAAAACTTTAAAAGATCAACATGCATATATATCATTCACATCGTTAATTTTATAAAGAAGTTATTTTATTATAGCTATTGCTTATAGATGGGCGAGAAGTTTTGCACCAAAAAATAAAAATCATGAGAACAATGGAAATGGAAACGAAGAGAATTAAACCTACTACACAGAACGTAGCCCAACCTGATTCAGTTAAACTAGAAGATATTGATCAAGAAAAGATTACAATAAAATTATGCAATAAATATGAGAATGTAAAGATTGGAATAATTATACCCGCATATAATGAAGAGAAAAACATAGAAAATGTTTTAAAAAAACTTCATAAATTTAGCAATTACGATTTTGATATTATTGTTATAGACGATGGATCTACTGATAATACATGCCAAATTATTGATAATTATAATGTTCTTTTGTTAAAACACGAAAAAAATAAAGGAAATGGTGCAGCGACGATAACTGGATTAAAATATTGCAGGGAAAATGATTACGATGTAGTTTTAATTATGGATGCTGATGGACAACATGATCCAAGCTATATCCCATATTTTTTAGATAAAATTATAGATGAGAAGAATGATTTTGTTATAGCTAATCGTTTTGAGTATGATTATCAAGGTCATTCCCTTAAAAAATTATGCTCACTAACTTTAACCGTTCTTTACTTAATTTTATATAGAAAAAAAGTATCAGATCCTACAAATGGATTTAGAGCATTATCATCTAAAGTTATCAATAAAATTAACTTAGAATCTCAATACTCCGTTACACAGGAGATGTTATTTAAAGTTCTTCCATATTTTAAATGGAAAGAAATTCCTGTAAAAGTTTTTCAAAGAAAAAATGGTCAATCATTTATAAAATTGAAAAACTACTTTTTAAAAATGATTTACATGACTTTTAAATTCTATTTATTACCTAAATTAAGGAACGCAGAGAATACTGTAAATCGGTAATCAATTAATAATTGAAATTTCTTTTGATTTTTGCAATCCAGCTCATTATCTAGCCTTTCGAAATGTTCTTAAAAATAGTATACATTTAGGATTTGAACCTTTTATTTTTATATAAATTAAAAAAAAAAAAAAAGTCTAAGAAATTTATTACTAAATGATGGCTAAAATGCACCCCAATTGGTATCATAGAGGTTAAAAGCCTTAATAAAAGAGATATACAATTAGATGATACTGAACCTACCTCTGGTCAGGTTTTTTATTCAGATGGTTAGCAACAGAAATTTGTATATTTTATTGTACTATAAAGATTTAGGGCATAAACATAAAAAGTTTAGGGGAATAAACCCGTTAGCATGTTTAAACGCTTCAATTTTTACACCAGATAAATCTATCCTAAATCATATGGTTTATTAGACCGAGGAAAGCCTATCTAATGAGAATAATAAAATATCAAGCTGCACATAATTGGCAATATCGAAAAAACCCGAAATGAATTAAAAAAAAGAATTTGTTTTCAAAATTGATGAGTTAAACTTTTTCTGGCAATCTCGTAATCTAGCTGAATAAATAACGGATTACTAATAATATTATCGCGAATTATTTCATAGTATGAACTATAATGACAATTGAAGGAGAGGAAGAAACGAAAAAATATATAATTTATGTTATAATCAAAAAATTATAACATTATTTTCTCGCCTTAAATTAAGATTTATCAAAATATTTTAAACAATTTAAAATTTTTCCATCAAAAAATACACCCTACTAAGAGATATTGGATTGATGAGCTATAATTTATTGGGTAAAAATATAAAAAAAAGTAGCCTTTATTACTTCTTCCTTGTTTTAGTGGTTATATATTTTCCATTAACCACTTATCCACGCATTTATGGAGTAGATTCTTTTCAATATATATGGATGGCGAATGCTCTTAAAGAAGGAGCATTTTTTTCTAATAAAACTTGGTTAATATCTCCATTTTCTTACTTTGGATACTATCCTTTTTCTTTTACACCAGTAGGTGTTCCCACATTCCTTGCTTTTTTAATTAATCTTCTGAGCTTTTTTTCAATGGGAAATTTTGCCTTAAAAGAAGCGATATTATTTTTAAATATTATACTCATCATCATTATCTATAAAAGCTCTCGAAATCTCGGAAATAGAATATTTAAAGAAGAATGGAGCCGATTCATTTTTGTTGCAGCTATTTTATTCTCTCCGAATATTATTTACAATGTTACAATGACCGTTAGTACTAGAATTATTATTACTATTGTCATGATAGGTCTTTTAAATTTAAATTTAAAGACATTGAGCAATTATATAAACAATCTAAAAATATTGAAATTGATACCTCTTATGATTATATTGTTGTTAGTTGGTGCTTTAGCTCATAGACTTTGGGTAATTACAATAACAACTATAGTATTTATGCTTTTTACACTTATTATTCAAAAAAGTAAAATATTATATCGGATTAGTATCTTATTTATTATTACACTAAGTATTATAACTTATTTTATAGGTTTTAATTTTTTTACCGTTGATCCTAGTAAATTTAGCTCTCCCTTTTTTAATAATTCGACTCTAATTGGACTATTCTTAAATCTGAGCATACACTATGCACTCCAAGTAGGTTTAATAATAATTTTTTTTCCGATTGGAGTAATAATAACGCTTTACAAGGTAACTATTATGTTAAATAAACCTAATGATCAAAAGAATGCCCAACAAACCAATAAATCTATAATTGGTTTTTATTTACTCCTTTTTATGGTGCCCATATTATTCATGGCTCCTACTTTTTATAGTTCAGCTATATTTTTACCCATAATGATTATTTTTTCAGTTAAAGGTATAATTTATGTTAAAAAGATTATTTCAAGCTTTTCTATAAAATTTGATTGTGTTTTTCCTATAGTTTTCTTATTGTTTGCTGTAGGATATTCATTTCTATATGTAGAATTGATATTAAGAATTAATTTATGGCATGTAATTCTACTGTTTTCTATTATTTTATTCATATATTTGTTCAGTTTTATAATACATAAATATAATGGAAAATTAAAGTCAAAAGTTTCTTTTATTAATTTTAACAATTATAAATTTAGGCAAGGTTTAGAGATTCTCGTATTAATTTTCTCCATAATAATATTTTCAGCTACAACCGTCGTAGGGCGATGGAGAGATATTGATAATAGCCCTTATCCTTGGGAGAATCGATATTTAACTGAAGAAGAACAGCAGATTATATTATTTTTAAAAGAGGAGAATATTTCAGGATTAATATTTACTAATCTCCCTGATATTGCTAATAGAATTTCTGGAGTTGGCTTTTTACCTGTTTTTCATGATAGAACTTCTCTTGGACAAGCGTTATATTATCAATTTATTGAGGTAAGTGAAGTTTATATGCATACTGTGTTTTCTGTATATCTAATATCGAAACTCGGTTTTTTATCATATTCTGAATTAGATCCGATCAGGTCTCGTAGAAATAACATAATTCGTTTAAATGTGTCTTTAGATGGAGATCTTAAAATTTTACAATCTGAGTATAATATACAGTATATTATAACCGCAGTTGAACCCGAATTATCAATTAGAACATATTGGAGATTAATCCGATCACTCCCAACCACTTTTATTCCTGTTTTTTCAACTCAACATCTTCTAGTATGGAAACTATTTTAATCTCTATTCATTAATTAGTGAAAATTTAAGTTAATATTCCATTAAAAAATATCCAAAAACATCAAGAAAAAACTTCGTAAAAAATGATTCATTACCTGGTAATAAAAAAAGAACTATGCTACTCTATATTTTTTAAGCTTCCTAATATCTCCAATTTTTTTACCAGGATTCCCGGTAATAATCTCATAATCTAGTACATTTCTAACAATGACAGTGCCTGCCCCGATTAATGCATATTTTCCAATATTGATACCGGGTAAAATTGTAGAATTTGCCCCGATTATTGCATATTCCTCTATAGTTGGACCGATTAGATTGTTTTTCACATCAATAGATTTAGGATATCTTGCATTTGTTAATACAACATTAGGACCTATCCAGCAATCGTGTTTCAGGATTGAATATTCTGGAATAAAACAATTCGAGTGAATGCGAACATTATCTTCAATGATGATATGATGTTCTATATTAGAATGCGAGCCAATACTAACATTATTTCCAATCTTATTATTTTCTCTGATACTGACAAAATGACCTGTTTGAAAATTATCTCCAATATCATTTCCCGGATAAATTATCGTTGGTTGTCTAATATTAGAATTAATCCCTATTTTGTAATCTTTTTCAAGCACAAGCTCCATCTCTTAGAAATAAATCCTTTCATTTTTTTCTGCTGAAAGTTTGGCTTTTTCACACATTTTTACCGCATTGTATCCTACTAAACCATCTGAGTTTGGACGTGCCCTAGTTTCAATACATTGTATAAAATGAAGTATTTCTTGTTTCAAAGGTTCTTTATATTCTATAGAAATTTTATTGATTCCATTATTATGCCTTTTAAAATAAAAATTAGCATTTGATTTAATTTTCTTTATATTAGAATCGAATATCATAAATTCAGATGGAGTAAGAAAATTTATGAGAGCACTTTTTTCTGACCCAACTATTACTAATTCTCTTTTTTTTCCATAAACGGGAATATTCCAACTTTCCATTATGTATCCTTTCGTATTATTCTCAAAGTTTAATGATATATTTGTCGTTTCGATTACTTCGTTCTGATTAAATTTTCCAGTATCAACTAGAATTGATTCTGGTTCCTTCTTATTTAATAAATAACAGATAAGATCAAGATCGTGGACAGCTAAAGCTAAAATTACACCTATATCTTTTCTTGGAGTACCTAACGCTAATCTATATACTAAAATCATTTGAATTTTTCCAAATTCACCAATATCTATTCGTTTTTTTATCGCTTCAACTGCAGGATGATACCTGAAAAGATGTCCAACCATTAGGATTCTTTGCTTTTGCTTTGCTAAATCAATTAACTTCAAACTATCATCAAGATTAAGCGTTATTGGTTTTTCTACAAACACATCTTTGTCATTCTCGAGCGCTAGTTTAGTTAAATCATAATGAGTTGAGGAAGGTGTTATAATCACGACTGCAGTTATTTTATCGTCATTTAAAATATCCTCTATTTTTGTCGTATATTCAATTGAATTAATTTCAGAGATCTCTTTAACTCTATCCTTATCAGTATCGCAGATTTTTAAGTAATCAATTTTATTTTCTTGTAGAAGAGATTTATAAACCGTGACATGATTTTTACCCCAATGTCCTACTCCAATTATACCAATACCAACCATTATATACCCTCCATATAACTATTTATTGAGGTTTCAATTCGATTTAACTCCTCATCTGTTAATAGAGGAGATAATGGTAATGATACAATTTTGTTAACAATCTCTTCCGTTACTGGTAGGTTAGGCTGTATTCCATAAATTTTTTCGATAATTGGTTGTTTATGGACGGGAATAGGATAATAAATACCAGTTGCTATCTTTTCTTTATGAAGGTATTCTATGAACGATTTTCTATTTTCAATTTGAATGGTATATACATAATATGCACATTTTGCCCAATCTTTTTCGATAGGAGTTTTAATTTCCGGATATTTATTCAACATCTCATTATAAAAGTTAGCGATCTGTCTTCTTTTTTCAACCCATTCTTCAAGATATTTAAGTTGTTCATTCCCGATAACTGCTTGAATTTCATTCAATCGGAAGTTTAAACCTAATAATTCATTCTTATATTTAGATTTTCTACCGTGATCTCTCCTTAATTTCAATTCCTCTCCATATTTCTCATCATTAGTAACTATCATCCCTCCATCGCCTCCAACAGTCATATTTTTTGAGGGGAAAAAACTAAATATTCCAATATCCCCAAAATTTCCGATACTTTTTCCTTTATATCTCGCTCCGTGAGCTTGGCAGCAATCTTCAATGATTTTAATATTTTTTTCATTAGCAATCTCTACAAGAGGAGCCATATTTACTGGATGACCATAAATGTGAACAGGAACAATACATTTAGTTTTTGAATTGATTTTAGTTTTTACTTGTTCGATGTCCATGCAGTAAGTATCGGGGTCAATATCAACGAATATGGGTTTAGCTTTGAAATATGCTAAAGGAGAAACTGTCGCAATAAAAGTATGAGAAGGAACAATAACCTCATCTCCGGGACTTAAATTAATCTCTTGGTATGCTAAAAATAACGCGGAAGTTCCTGAACTTACACCAATAGCATATTTAGATCCTATGTAGTCTCTAAATGATGCTTCAAATTTTTTTAAATTAGGTCCTTTTATATAATAACCACTTTCAAGTACTCCCAATACGGCTTTTTTAATATCCTCGTTCATAAACATTTTTATTAATTTTATATTATGCATAAAATAACCTTCGATGAAAATTATTATTCAGTTCTCAGTGAATTGTTGAACTTATTTAGATATTTAAATTTCTTTAAATATAAAAGATTTCCTATCCCTAAAGAGAGCTGTCTGGACCCTTAATTTTAGACTAAAACTTAAATATCTAAGAATTTGTGTAAAAATTGATTTAAATCAACAAAATTCTTAGTATATTTAGAAGTCATCTCGTCTTTTCTATCTTGCTCTAAATTTACTAGGCTGTCAAGTAAATTAATCGCTTCTAAAAAATCACTGGTTTTTATACACAGCTCATTTCTTGAATTTAAGATTTCAAATAAAAAGCATTTAATAGGATTAATAATGACGCTGGGTTTCCCCAATACTAAAGCTTCTTGAGCCGTTGTTAAAGCCTCTCCGATATAACCTACGGAAAAATATAAAAGTTGGTGAAAATCTCTTAAATTGCCATTAAATAGTTTATTTTTCCATTTATTGTTAATTGGAAACTCTGATGTAAGAACTATTTCATATTTTTTACTAAGTTTGTTTAAAAATAAATCGATATCAGTGATTCCCCTCTTACCAATATCATGAGTAGCATCCCACGCTATTAATCTGATCACAACATATTTAAATAAAGATAATCCATATTTTTTTACAATTTCTGCGTTAGGTTGGAAGTATTTATTATTTAAATAATTATATTCATGACAACCTTCGTACTTGATATGTTTAGCACCATAAACCTTTAACGGAAACCATTTTGGAGTAAAAAGAATATTGGATAATAAACTATAAATATAAAATTGTTCAGGAGCGAAATCAGTATCTGTAAACCCTAAACATCTACTCTTCACAAACTTCGAAGCAATACTAGCGTGGACAGGGGAGATTCCCATTACCCAATCGTTTCTCCCAAATTTGAAACGTTTCAAAATTGCGATCAATTTAATAACTATAGGTATGCTTTTAAAGATTTTATCAAAATTACTTTTATAATCCCCTAAAGAAATAAATGGTATATTCTCTTCTTCTAGTAATTTTTCTGCAATTTTTTTTTTTCGTGATGTTACTATTACTTGATGATGGTTTTCCTTCAAATCCTTGATAATATACTTAAAGAAATGAACGTGAGCGGGATGGCAAATATCTATTAATACTTTCATATTCAAAGGCCTTAAGCAGATTAATACTTCTGGATGATAAAATCTTTATTACATTAAAAATTTTTCCTCAATAACTTCTAAAAAAAATAGAGATTATTCTCTTTGGGCAGTAAATGTGGATTCCTTTCTTGGTTTAACAAACAAAAAGATGATATATGGAAGTAATATGATTCAAATAACTAATAATTCGAAGACTTCGTATATAAGGAAAAATTTTACATAATTTCTGTCTTGCTTGTTCTTATTTATCCTTAAGAATGATGTCTTCCATTAAATTAACCATTCTAATAATAATCTTTTGCCAAGAGTAATTCTTTTTTGCATAACTTGAAATATAATTACGATCAAACGATCCATTCAGTACCTTTATTATAGCAGTAGCCAACTCGTTTGCATTCTTAGTATCGACTAAAAATCCTAATTTTATACTTTTAATTATTTCTTGACTTCCTCCATTCTTGGTTGCAACGACTGGTTTTCCACATGCTAAAGCTTCAATTTGAACAACCCCAAAACTCTCCCTAAGGCTTGGAAATGCAAAAACATCACAAGCATTGATCCATAAAGGTATTTCACTATGTGGTCTATGATCAATCATTATAATATCTTTTTCAAGCTTTAAATTTTTAATAATTCTTTTTAGCTTATTCTTTAGTTTACCACTTCCAATAATGATACACAATATATCGTCTCTGTATCTTTTAATTATCTTAATTGCATTAATTAAATATATTTGACCTTTAATATCAATTAAATTCCCTACATTCAAAATTATTCTTTTATTATAAGGTAGATTTAATTTCTTTCTACTTGTTTTTGTATTTTGAGGAAAAAATAAGCTTGTGTTAAATCCATTTGGGAATATTTTTAGACTTGTCTTTACATTCAATTTGTTGATATAATTTTGACAATAATTTGAAACAGTAATTATCTTATTGGAGCTATTTAAAATGTTTCTAATAATTTTATTCCAAACTAAATCTCGAAATGGTAAATCATAAACGTCATAACCAAGGCCCTCTACTATTAGAGGTAAGTTATATTTCTCTTTTAATTTGGAACCAACATAACCTGAGGACCAAAAAAACTTTGCTAATATTAAATCAAATTTTATTGAATTTTGATCTATTTTTTTTTTTACACTATTAAAATGCTTTTCTCCAATTTTTTTGTATTGAAAGCTAAAAGGGCCATATATAATCGGAGTAGGAAAGATATTTACATTTTCCGGTTTATTTTGCAAGTCTATTTTGTTGTCTAAAGTAAACCTTTCAAGATAAGGAATAGGCAAAAACTTTGAAAATTTAGCAATTGGATTGTACCTAACCATTACATTAATTTCGTCAAAATAATCTGCTAAGAAATCAATTGGGTCTTTTTGAAAAGAATTATATGAGTGACAAATTACGAGTAATTTTTTATCTTTTAGGATTAGACATCACTTTTTTAAAAGTACAATATGAAATAAATGAATACTAAATTTTATTGATTTCTCTTATGATTTAAATTTAGAATATAATATCTCACAGAATTTCTACGGAAAATTATAAGTATATTTCCATTATGACATGATCCAAGCCTATGTATATATATGTGTTTTAGGGCTTATCTTCTTATCTTTAATCCAGCTCACCCTCGCCAGGGTCCATGTAGTTATGACTTGCGATGAAATCCTCGATGTGTTAAAAATCGTCCACCTTCTTAAAATCTAGACATCTCCCAAAGGAAAAGCACTGTGGGAACTTGAAGATACCAAAAAATGGGGTCAAGAATAATCAATTGCTTTAGTTGAACTCGTTTGTCAACAAATAGAAACTGGTAGTCTCCCTTTTTTCTCCTTGTTCTTAATTTTACCTGTAAAACAGCGCCATTTTGGAGCAGAAGACACAGTAAGTTTTTTAATTTGCAAACTTAAGATATATTAAATCTTGAAATTGATATAAATGAGTTGCTATTAAACATTGGATCTTGTTTTTTTCCTAAATAGTATTATTGAATTCAATCACACACATCCAATAATGAATGAATGTAAAAATTGGCTTATCGTCACAGAATCTTCTGAATTACTTCAATATGTAAAAAAAAATTATTCACAAATGTGTATTTATAAGGTAAGACTACAAGATCTGGAAATTTTCGCTCCCAAAGCTGTAATTTTTTCAGGAGATTGGAGTTTATTTAAATTACATAACCTATTTTTTAGAAGACCAAGATATAAGCAAATTAAGACATTCCATGGTATTATCGATAAGAAAAAGATCTATAATAAGGAAAATTTCAAAGATCCCTCCAGTTTTCTTTTTAAGTTATTTCTATTGTTGTTAAAATTGAAGTTGGAAAAATTTAGTCCCCTAAGTGATAATCCATTTAAATTCATTGATAAAATGAAATTAGATCGACTAATTCCTAATAGATATGATCTAATCCTTCTTTCTGGGAAAAGGATGGGAAAAAACTTGCTGGAAAAAAGGATATTAACCCCAACAAACTTCGCAAAGGTAGGAGTACCTAAAACAGATATATTGTTTTCTAATACAATCTCTTCTCGAGAGATCTTAGAAGATTTAGGACTGGATCCGAATAGAAAGACAATACTCTATGCACCAACGTGGAGTACATTCCCAAATCTTTCCTTGAGTTCAATCCCCCTCTTTGGTGTTGCTATTTGTAAAGCAATAAAGAATAATGTGAATTTTATTTTCAAACCACATCAGAATGTCCAGAGATTAAATGAATTTCCCAAACAAATAAGTGAAATGAGACGAATTATCAAACAAAATGAAAATATGAGATTTCTTGATCCAAGTATCGATGCTGTATCTTTAATGAGAGCTTCTGATTTATTAATCACTGATTTTTCTTCAGTTGCATTTGAATTTCTTCTCCTGAATAAACCATTGATGTTCATAGACCATTTAGGTAAGAAGTATTCAGATCCCAACCTACTTGATATTCAGATAAGAGAAGCAGGAGAAATAGTTGATAATATTGAAAACTTAGCTACTACAATAACAAATTGTTTAGAAAATCCACATAAGAAAGAAAAAATCAGAAAACGGTTTGCGAAAGATTTATTTTATTATTCTGAGACTAAAAATAAGTCTGCAGTTCGTGCTGCGAATGCCATTGAATCGTTGTTAGAATCGATAAAAAAAAATTAATTAATAACATTCTTCTAATTGAATACTCAATAACAAATAAAGAAAAAGAAAAACCCCCCAATAAATAAGTCTTAAAGGTATTCTTTTTTCTCGATAGTCTCTATACTATGAATTTATAAGATAAATTATTATCTTTCGTTTAATTTACAATGACTTCAAATATAAAAGTATTATGAAATTTCTATGGATTCAATGTTCTGAGCAATAATGAATCAAACTCTTCTTTAAAGATAATCATAAATTATTAAAAAAAATGAATAAATAATTTTTTCAAAAATCAACGCTATTATTAAAAGATAAGATATATTAAGTGAAAATGCTAAAAAAAGAATTACTAAGGATCCAAAAAGTCCGAATATGCTTGAAATCAAATACTTAGAATATTTCCCAAAATTTAGAATTCGACCTCCGAAATAAGCTGAAATTATAACAGGAATAGGGATAAATAAACTAATTCTAATGAAATAGTACGATTTTTCTGAATTTTCTCCTAAGAAATTAATTAAAACTATTCTATCTAAATTGGTGACTAATAAGATTACCAATATTAAAAAATTGATAATAATAATCGGAATAATATTTTTCTTTAAAAATTTTAGATTAGGTTGTTTTTCTAAATTTTTTTTCGAGTTTAATGCCGTAGTTAAGGAATTACCAAACATTGCTATAAGTGAAATTATCATTAGAGATAAATCGAAAACCTTAAAAGATATATCACTAAGAATTAAAGCAGCAATTATTGATGACATCCATAAACTAAAATTTTTTGCAAAATTAGTAGATAACAAAAATATTGAATTTTTAATATTTTCTTTAATCTCCTTCTTTTCTATAATATTTCTTCCGCTAAGGTATTTTTTCGTTTCTGTTTTGTATAAATATAATCCCACCAAAAAAGAACCCAAATATCTTAGTCCAAAGAAAAAAATAAATGAATTTAAGTTTTGAAGAGAAATGACAAATAATGAGATTATTGCTAATAAACTTAGTATTAAGTTACCTACGAATTGAATCACAACAGATTTGATAGGCATTAAGAATCCATTACTTAATCCAATAAAAAATTCTGAAAATGAATAAAACACTAAACTAGATGCTAAAAAAATAATTAAAATAGTATCTAAATTATTAAAAAAATAAAAACTTAAAGAAATAAAAACCATGAAACTGAAGATTGATGTAATACTATAGGTAAATGCATAATTTTTAAAGGTTTTATGTAGCATAACTTCATTTTTTACTTCTCTGATTTTTCTTGTTAAAGGTATATGCAACATAAAAGATGAGAAGGGTAGTATTATAGCAAATGTCCTAGTTATAATTGTAAAGTACTTATAATCACTCCCTAATAATAAGAAAAGTGCTAATATTCTAAAAATATACCTAAGCGCATCACTTAATATCGATCCTATTGTAAGAATTAGTGTAAAATGTCTTAAATCGTGAATTTTTCTTGAGATCATTTTATTACAAAAAATGAAATATAACTAATAACTTTCGTTAAATCTCTAATCGGAATTTGGCAATCTAACTCATTAAAAATATGTCGAAATTATACTTTTTTCAATTATTAAATATAGAGAAATTTTAGTAAGTAAATTATTTGGGAAATAAATCTTCAAGAGAGTTTTCTAGAGATTTTTATAATCAATTCTTTTTTTTTTGGAAATGACTAGCTCTTTTTATTCTTATTTATTTACCTCACCGGATTTTTTTGTACTATTTAATTGAAGATAATAGAATATTTATTAACGCTATTTATTATAATCTCAAATAAAATCAATTAGACTTGAGATAAATTTAAATGTTTAAAAAGGATATTAAAATATATTTAATACAAACGACGAAATACAGCATAAAAGATTAAAAAAAATCAAATCTAAAAAACTAATGAATATTAAAAATTCTCTAATAAATCAAGCTTTAGAAAATAAAACTAAAAGTAATGAGCTGATTATTCAAGATTTAGGATCTAATGAGGACTCATTATATTATAATAAAGGAATTGAATTAAATTTAGCAAAGCAATCATTTAACAGTGAACAAATTGAATCTATAGCAATTCTACCTGCGTTTAATCTTCAAGATATAATCGGTGACATTGTAAAAAGAACTAAGGAATTTGTGGATCATGTCATCGTAGTTAGCGATGGATCAGATGATAATACAAATTTGAATGCTATTGTGGCTGGAGCAAAATGTCCTTTACAAACATGTAATACCGGAAAAGGTTATGCGATACGCAAAGGAATAGAGTATAGTAAGAGATTCAATCCAAAATATATTGTTTTAATGGACTCAGATGGTCAGCATCTTCCAGAAGAAATACCCCATTTATTACAGAATTTGAAAAATAATAATAAAGATGTTGTAATTGGTTCAAGATTTAAAGGAATTTTGAAAACATCCTTAATTAACAGATTTGGAAATACTTTTTTGAACATACTCTCTTTTATAATGACGGGAAGATGGTTTTCCGACATCGAATCGGGATTTCGTGCATTTCTCTCTGAGAAACTATATGAATTAAATCTCGAGACAGAAGATTACAATATCGACTGTGAACTTTTACTCAAATCTCTCCACAAGGGTTTTAGGATCGTGGAAGTGCCTATAACAATAACTAAAGCAATCCCAGGTATAACACTTATGGATGGTGTGAAAGTTGCCCTTTATACCGTTAAAAATGGGTTCATTATGAACCTTAGAAGATTCAATTTTAGAAAATAAATGTAACTTTACCCATATTCGACATTTCTATTACCAGAACTTATAAAAGAAGTCATTTAAATCGATACCCTTCATTTTAAATCAAATAAAGGGAAACTATAAATATTTTTAAATTCATTTTTAAATACAGAAAGAAGCGTAAATCAATCTAAAAAGTAGAAATTAAAGGTTTAATATTATGAGAGCAATAATCCTTGCAGGTGGTGAGGGGACGAGATTAAGACCTTACACCTACTCTTTACCTAAACCTCTGATGCCGATTGGCGGAGAAATGCCAATTCTTGAAATAATCATAAAACAATTAATAAAGAATAAGTTTAAACGAGCTACAATTGCGGTAAATTACAAAGCAAGAATAATCCGAGCATTTTTAGAAAATGGTGATAGCTGGGGTTTAAAAATCGATTATTCTCTTGAAAAGAAACCTCTAGGTACTGTTGGACCTTTAACATTAATTGACGATTTGCCTGAACATTTCTTAGTCATGAATGGAGACTTGCTTACAGACTTAAATTATAAAGAATTTTATAATTGGCACATCGACAATGATTGTGATATAACTGTTGGTACATTTAAAAGGCAAAACAAAATCAATATTGGAGTTTTAAAGTATAACGACAATTATGAAATCTATGAATTTAAAGAAAAACCGATTAATTTTTATAATGTTAGTATGGGTATATATGTGTTAAATAAGAAGGTTATTGATGCATTACCAAAAAATGAACCATATGGTTTTGATCAGCTTATTAAACATGCCATCCAGAAAAATTTGAAGATAAAAGCATATCCACATACATCATTCTGGTTAGATATAGGTCAAGATGAGGATTATCAAAAGGCTAATAAGTATTATAAGGAAAATAGGGATATTTTTAATATTTAACAAGCTAAAATTAGAATAAATAATTATTTTAATAATCTCTTTTAAGTAAATATTCTTTTATTAGATATTCATATTAATTACATATTAGGAAATGAATTTATAAGAATTTTCCAACAATTTGTTTTCCTTTTCTTAGGAATCCACTTTCTACATATTTATAATAATAAGATTTTATTATTTTAGCTAACTCATATTTCATTACATTAAAAGGATTTATTTTTGAATTTGACCACGATTCAGGGAATTTATAACCCCATTCATTCATAAAAGGACCAAAAATTTTTATTGCATATTTCAAAATATCATCATTATAATAATCTAAGAAATCCTTTTTTTTTTTAGTTACATTAATTAATGGTAAAGGTCTGACTTGTTTCAAATTAAGAAGTTTTAAAACTTCTGAAAAATCTTCATTTATGTTCTCAAATCTGATTATATAATCACAATGAGGTTTATTAAGGTTTATTGTACTAGAAAAGGGAATTGGAATAGGATATAGCTTTTTTAAGAATTCACTAAAATTTGTTTGATTTTCTTGAATAAATTTAAATAATTTAATACTTTTTTCTGTTACCCATCCACCACTTTTTAATCGTAATTTTTGATTAGTAAATATTGAGCGATGATTCGTTAAATGCTTTAAATAAAAACTGGTTGCAAAATCTAGCGGATTTCGTACTCCCGCAAAAATAAAAAATTGTTTTTCTTTTTCACTAGCTACTCTCTCAAATTCAATATAATTTGAATGTTTACGTAAAATTTTCCTCCCATCATAATTTTCACATAATTCCCTAGAGATAGCGGTTGAGCCAGTATGAGGAGTTGCTATAAATAAATACTTATGTTCATGGCTGATTATCATATTTAAATATTCAATTCCCTTTTAATTACCATTTTTCTTTAAGATACTAGCATAAAAAAATTAATTTAAGAATAAAGGATTTATGATTTTCATTATATCATTAATGTAATGTAAAGCTCCTTCTATCTAAAGTTTCAATAGACACCTCTCTTATTTTTACAGGGTGGAATTTTGTAATTTTGTACTTATATTAAAAATTTTTAAATATTCAACTAGATTTATATCTTAAATAAGTAGAAAATTAAAATTCTCTAAATGTAATAAATGTAATTCTGTTGTTAATGATAAAATATGTCCTCATCCCCCCAGAGAAGCAAAACTTCTTTGCTGGAAGAAAAATAAGGGAAGTATTACAATCGGGAATTCCATCAGATCCAGAAGTTATGTGTCCTGAAGTGGCTAAGGTTATCTTAGAATATGAAAATCCTTTTGTATCTTAGGCGTATAAAAACCACGAATTTTTTTATTGATTCTTATGAAGAAAACTAAGAAAAAATTATTAATAATTGGATTGGATTGTGCTACTCCGAAGACACTCTTCAACGACTTTTTAGATGATTGCCCTAATATTAAAAAAATGGTAGAGTTTGGAGTACATGGGAAATTAAAAACATGTAATCCACCAATTACTATTCCTGCTTGGATGGTAATGTCCACGGGGAAGAAAGCCGGAACACTTGGTTTATATGGATTTAGACACAGGAAAAATAATTCCTATGATGATTTCTGGATTGCCACTTCGTACCAAATTAAGGAACCAAAAGTATGGGATATAATAGCTGAAAAAGGTTTAAAATCCTGTATTTTAGGTGTACCCCCAACTTATCCTGTTCAACCTATAAATGGTTGGTTAGTATCTGGTTTTATTGCACCAGACATTAACTCGAATTATACATATCCCTCTCAATTAAAAGAAGAAATTAAAGAAAACGTGGGTCACTATATCTTAGATGCTAATTTTAGGGTAGAAGATAAAACAATCCTACTAAAAGAAATTTATGAAATGACTAAAGTTCAGTTTAAAACAGTTAAATATCTGATAGAAACTAAGGATTGGGATTATTTTAAGTTTGTAATTATTGGATTAGATAGATTTCACCATGCTTTTTGGAAGTATTACGATAAAGAACATCGGAAATATGAACCAGGAAACTTATTTGAGAGTGAAATGAGAAAATATTATAAATTTTTAGATCAAGAAATTGGAGAGATCTTAAATTTGATCGGTGAAAGTACCATTTCAATGATTGTGTCTGATCATGGTGCCAAAGCAATGAAAGGTTTAATATGTGTAAATATGGCTCTTGAAAATTTAGGATTATTGAAATTTAAAACTAAACCAAAACCAGGTTCAAGATTAGCCAATGCTGAAATTGATTGGAATAATACTTATGCATGGGGTTGGGGAGGTTATTATGCAAGAATTTTTTTAAATCTTAAAGGTAGAGAGCCGAATGGAATTATAAGGAAAGAGAATTATGAAAAAATGCGAGACGATATAATTCAAAAAATAAAATCAATAAAAGATAATAATGGCAATCCTATGAACACGATCATATATAAACCTGAAGAATTATTTGAGACTATTCGTGGAGACGTACCAGATATGATGGTTTATTTTGATAATCTGAATTGGAGATCCGCCGGAACGGTAGGATATGATTCGATGTACTTAGATGAAAACGACACTGGTCCAGATGATGCAGTTCATGATTGGTATGGTGTATATATTATTTATGACCCAAAGAACAATCTTGGGAAAGATTTAGGAACGAAAAGTATACTTGATATTGCTCCAACATCTCTAAAAATTTTAGGAGTTGAAGTTCCTAATGATATGGAAGGCAAAATAATAGATTTTTAATTAGAATGGAATAAATGAAAAATGGAATATAAAGGATTTGCGTTATGGTTTACAGGACTTCCTTGCTCATGTAAATAATTTTTTAATAATTTGTATTACATCAATTTCTTCCAGTTATTTCTTATTACAATACAATTATTTTACGTATTTTTAAAAAATTATTAATTTACAGTTGGATTTAATTCTTTAATAAACACAAATTTATACATTTAAATATTATAAATAAATAATAATTTTTAGTTCCTTTAATGAATCATTTAATAATATTAGCTATTGATGGATTTAGCTGGAATGTAATCGATAGCTTAATAGCTCAGGGTAAATTAAAAAATCTTAATAAGATTATCAAGAAAGCAACATCTGGCATTTTAAATCCTGATAAACCCTTATTATCTCCACAAATATGGGCTTCAATTTTTACTGGAAAAATGCAAGATAAACATGGGATAAAAGATTTTTATTCTACTAAAGATGATCTCAAATTTGATCAAATTTGGGATATTTTAGATAATTTTAATATAAACGTAGGAATATATCGAGCATTAACTGCCTTGTCTTTAAAAAAAACTGATTCTTTTTTTATCCCCAGTTTTTACTCTTTTGAAAATGAATGCTTTCCTAAAAAACTAACTTTTATTAAGAAACTTGACCAAAAAACAAGATTTAATGAACTAAATTTAAATGCAAAAATTAAGACTTTTTGGAATCTTATTAAATTTAGGTTTCCAATTCCCATACTCCTTAAAATTATTATAAAATCTATCTTTTTAGAGATTAGAAAGAATAATTTTAAAAGGAAATTATTTGCTATTAAAAACATTGAATTTTTAATACATTCAAATCTATTTTACAAATTGATAAAAAGATACAAACCTCAATTTTCAATAAGTTATGAGAATTCCTGTGACACTCTTTCACATGTTTTTTGGAAAGACTATGTTCAAAAAAATCAATATTCAAATATTATACCGAAAATTTACAAAAGGATTGATGATTATTTTGGGAAAATCTATAATTATACAATTGAAAATAATTATAACTTGCTAATCATTTCAGATCACGGCTTTAAATTAGTAAAAACAGAAACTCCACAACATTTTAATAAAACTATTCAGATAATTGATTTTCTTAGATACCTTAATCTCGAAAATGATGTTTATGGAACTAATCTAGGATCAACTGCTTTGTTTAGGTTAAAACCAGATTCTTCATTAACTTTTGGAGAATTAGAAAATAAAATTGATCAAATCACCTGTAAAGGGGAGAAAATATTTCGAATCAATAAGATAGAAAACATTCTTATAACTAAACTTAAATTTTTTGTTGGAAATGAAGAAGGTTTAGAAATAAGATTAAGTGAAAAAACAAACGTAAAAGTTAATTCAATTATTAATTTTACTTCTAAAATGACAGGAATCCATGATGAAAATAATGGTGTCTTTATAATAACAGGTCCAAATATTAGAAAAGGAGAAAAAATAGGTCTAATTAAACCATATGATGTAACACCAACATTACTTGGTTTATTAGGTGTTCCGATACCTGAAGGATTAGATGGTAGAATTATAACCAAGATTTTTAAAATAGAGCCAAAAGTAGATTATTTTAAGAATATAAAAAAAGAAGAAATAAAAGAAAAAAGTCTAAGTGAGGAGGAAGAAGAAATAATTAAAGAAAGACTTAGATCTCTAGGTTATATAGATTAAAAAATATTTCTTATATTGAGAGTAATAGATAAGGTGTTTTATTTAAACTTTATTTCTTTAATCATAGTTTCTGTGGAATGATAGTAATATATACCATTGTTATACCCGACAGTTAGACTAATTTTGAAGTATAATATTTATTCACTCAAGAGTTAAATTAAATATTGAAAACATTTTTTAATTTAAAAGAATTTGTTTTCTTAATGTATTACAAGTCTAGGGATAAATGTGTTATTCTTATAACTATTGATGCTCTAAGAAGAGATCATTTAAAATCATACGGATATCATAGAAATACAGCACCAAATCTAGAAAGATTTGTTGAAAAAGGTACAACTTTCTTAAATGCTTTTTCTAATGGACCAGAATCCCCTTCTTCTTTTTCTGCAATATTTTCTTCGATTTATCCTTTTTTAAATGGGGGATATTCACCCTTACCGATTCAAAAAAAAATTTTCCCGGAAATTTTACATAAAAACAAAATATTTTCATGTGCAATACATAATAATCCTCATTTAGGAAAGTTTTTTAATTATAATCGTGGTTTTGATATTTTCATTGAAGGAGGAAGAAATGTGTTTACTAAAATGGATAAAAAAAAAATCCAAAATAGGAACGATATTAAACCTTCAATGCTATCAAGGTCTTTAGAAATAATAAATAGAAAGTTTGTTAAAAAAATTAGACTTTATTTAAAAGATTTAGATGTTTTAATTAATAATATAAGATATAGATTTCCAATCTTGACAGATTTTTTAATGCATCTTATCCCCGTGCAATATAATGCACCAATTATTTCGAAAAAAATAATTAATATCTTAAAAAGGAATAAAAATAATTTCTTTCTATTTGGTCATTTTATGGATGTTCATAATCCTTACGACCCTCCTATAAGAAATTTATTAAAGTTTAGAAGAAAAAATATTAATCGTAGAGAAAGAACCCATTTGCAGGATGATGTTTTTTGGGAACCGCATAAATATCAGATTACCCGTGATATCTTGAATAAAATAATAGATTTATATGATGGATCTATTAATTTTGTTGATGAATATCTCCAAGCTATTTTTAAATTTATCATTTCGAAATTTAAGAAAAATTGTTTAATAATTATCACTGCGGATCATGGAGATGGTCTTTTTGAACATGATTTTTTTGACCATCAAGGTTATATTTATGATGAATTATTAAAAGTTCCGCTATTTATTGTTGAGATAGGACACAAGCAACACGTAAAAAAAATTAATAATCTTGTTCAATTGATTGATATTGCTCCTACGATTCTAGATTACTTTGGGGTTCCTATTCCTGAAGATTTTCAGGGAATTTCCCTTCTACCTTTATTAGAAGGTAAATCAATAAAGAGAGAAAATTTTGTTATTTCAGAATGTTATCAAAAAAATGGAAAGATAAAAAGAAATAATAAAGAGGGATTCAAGTTAATTTCAATAAGAAATAAGGCATGGAAATATATTTTTGATGAAGAAAAAAAAAGAGAATATCTGTTTAATCTATTAAAGGACCCTTATGAGAAAAATAACTTGATAAAATCTAATAATTTGGAATTAAAGATCTTAAAGGATATTTTGAATGATCATCTTCTAGAAATTAAAATTTCCAATGAGAAATCAAAAATTAAAAATGTTATAGATAGGTTGAGATTAGGAGCTTTTTTATAAAACATTTTTTAATTACATGTTATAAATTAAGTTTAAAAAATAAAATTTATTTAATTTTTCATTTCTGCAACTATTTGTTTTTTCAGGTTTTTAATACTTACAATATTTATTACAAACCTAATATCTTCTTTTGAGAATCCTTGGAGGATATAATTTATCAAGAAATAGAGCCCTGTATCTAATAATAAAAATAACGGAATATAATATACGGGGTAAAAAATTATTTCATTAATAAATAATTGTAGAATAAAAATACAGCCCATAATGGCAAAATTTCTAAATGAACCCCAGTAGAAGCTTATATTATACTTTTTGTATAAAACTGGCCGTATTATTAATTCTGTGAGAATTGCTGTTAAAGGAATTGCTAATGAGGCACCGATGACACCCAAATTTAGAAAAATCGGGGCAGTTAAAATAAGTAACATTACTAATCTAATAACACTTTTGATAATTATTATCAAAGCCCATAATTTCGTCTTTCCCATTGCTTTAAACTGGATGCCAACAGTACAATTAAGTGAAAGGGGAATTAAAGCAAATATTATAATAGATAAATTCATTCCAGTCAAAGTATAATCTTGTCCAAAAATAAATATTAATACTTTCGATGAATATAATGCTATTAAAAAAACTAGAGGGATTGTTACTAAATTTAAAAATTTATGAGTTCCTCTCATTAATTCATAATTTTCTTCTTTACGTCCTAATATAACATTCTTGGAAAATGTTGTAATTAGAATATTTGATATGGAAAATGTAAAGACAGTAAAAATTAAATAAAATTTTTTAGCAGTGTAAAAATTAGCTACATCTGCTACAGAAACCCATGAATTAACGATTAATACATCAATATTTTGAAAAATTATATTCATACTAGAGATAATAAAAAAGGGATAAGCAAATATGAAATATTTCTTTATAAGTGTTTTTATTGGTTTCCTTAGTTTAATTTTTCTTAACCAAAATATATTTACAATTAAATATATGAAATTTGAGATAAGAATTATATTTATAAGAAACCATATGTTAGAAAGAAAAAAATCGTGAAGTGATATTAGTAAAATAATTCGCACTGCGAAAGTAATTATAAGAGACATTCCTTTTTTAAGAACATGTTTTTTTATTAGATATAAGGGTTGAACTAACTGTTCAATCCTTAAAGTAACTGCGATAAAAAAAACATAAACTACACTAATATTACCATCGTATAAAGGTATAATCGGAATTAAAATAAGTATAATAACTGAATAAGATGAAAATTGAATTATTCGAAAGAAAAAATATACCCCATTGTAAGTAGCTTGTTCCATAGGGTTCTTCGCTTCATGATAAAATTTTAAATGTGCTATAGAAAACCCTAAACCTGTTATGAATTTTAAACTTAGGAAAAATGAAGCCAATACACTATAATATCCAATTATCTCAATATCAAAATAAAGTACCATTAAATAAAAAAATAACATATCTAAAATAAAGCCAAAAGTAATAAGAGTTGTTGATAAGACGATTTTAGTAGAATCCATAATTTCTGATATCAAGCTTATAATTTAAATATCTAAATCAAAAATGATTTTTAAACATTTTTAATAGGATTTCGAAGAAAAATATGAGTAAGTTAAATGAATTAGTCATTTAGAGCATAGAAAAATATCATCTTAAAATTTTATTAAATTAGATTGAATAATTATAATTAAGTGAAATTATAAATAATTGATAGAATCATTGAATAGAGTTACTAAATCGTTAATTTCATTCTTTAAGTGTAATGAAATTTTGACTGGGTCGATTAATGAGAAATAAATTATATTCAGCTAATTTTTAATATACTATTTAAACATTTCAACATTGTATACTTAACCAACCCGAAAAATAATATTTCTAGTATTTTGAAAAATAATTGTAAAATTATCATCCTTAAGAAAATAGCCTAATTCTGAAGCACCAATTCTCCTAAAGTCAACTAACAAATATTCTGTGCCGTTTTCCAAAATATAATCTTTAGTTTTAATATAAGAATTATTTACACTGAAATCCCAATTAATATAATCGAAACTATATAATAAATAATAAGCTTTATAAAGATTTATTCCTTGCTGCCTTCCTAAGTCTGCAGTTAAAATTTTATTACCAATGGGGATATTTTCGTTTATAAAAAAAATAGTATTAGTTAGAGCCTCATCGATAAAATAATCTTCGGACCAAGGGTAATAACTTTGCTTATTAATCAAATAATTCGTGAAGGAAGATACAAGAAGAGTAGTAATTAAAATATTCTCTATAGTTATATATTTTGAATAATTTTCTTGTATGAAATATTTTTTGTATTTAAATTCTAATTTTTTTTTTAATTCTTTTGTTTTTACGAAAAAAAATTTCAGAAAAAAACATTCCATAATAATTATTGGAAGAGTAAAATATTCTACTGGTCTCACCCAAATCCAGAATGGTAAATTTTCATAAATTTCAATAAAAGGGAAAAAAGGAGGTATAATATAAAGAATAAAAACAAGAATCATAATACTTTTAATGAAAATGAAAATATTTTGATTTTTTTTTTTTATATGTTTTCTTCTAGATAAGAATAAGCCCATAAGGGCAAAAATAAAGAAGATGGAGAAGATGATACTATTATTCTGATAATATCTTAAATTTAACGGATAAACACCTTCAGGAATCCATCCTGTAAAAAATCCTATTATGGAATTAACAAAAGTTCCAATATTTAACAGAAAAAAGCCAAGAGGTTTAGAAACTGTTTGGATTCCAAAAGATTTACTAAATATGAATAAATAACTATTGATATACGCAACAATATTAGAATCATATGAGTATATAACAATGAGATAGGGTAAAAACAAAAACGCGGAAATTAATACAGTTTTAAATAATTCTTTAAAGTATCTTTTTTTTTCTTTTTTTGTAGAAAATGATTTACTAACGAGAAATATAAGTAATATAATTATAAAATTTATAGTGACTCTTGGACTTACAAAGTAAACAGAAGTAATAAAAATCCCGGAATAATAAAGATGATGATTAGACAAAAATATGAAAAATGAGATCGTAAATAACATGGTTGCTATATTCGAAGTGTAAAAATGCAAAAATCTCATGTTAATATAATTTGCCGTTAATAGCATAATTAAGCTAAAGAAAATGAAATAATTTTTTTCAAAAATTCTTCTGATCAATAGAGCTACTATCAAAATGTACAAGGAGTAAAAAGGGATCGGAATAAATTTAAAAAAAAAATATATTTGTTCAAAGTTAGGTGTTATTAGTAAACTTAAACAAGCAGTAACTAGAATTTCAAAACCAGGTGGATAAAAAGGTTCAAAATCATTAATTTGACCATCAATTAATATAGGCAGGGTTCTTCCTGCTAAAGTATAGGGATCCAACCCAATAAATGCTTTACTGAGTGAAATTATTGACCATTGGGACATCATTTGTAAAATAATGACAAAAATAAGAATTATTACAAAAGTTTTATTTTTACATATTGATTTCTTTAGGTTTTTTATAAAATTTTGAATTCTCTCCCTTTTTAGACGATTTTCATAAGAAATTTTAGCAATATAGAACAAATCTATTAATATAATAGGTAAATAAATTGTAAAGAAATTAACACATTTAAGTGCAGTTACGATAAAGCTTAATGGTAAATAAATAGAAAAACCTATCCCAAAAGATAAGACAAATTTTTCAAGTAAGTTAAAAGTTGATTTTTGAGTAGACTTTCGATATAGAAAATTACAAAAGATTAATCCAAAAATGGAAATAGTTATTACAAAAATTAAAAAGAGAACATATGTTAATAATAAAGAGTCAAAATAGTCTAAGATCTTTAATGTCATATCGGAGATTGGATTTCTGATTTTTAGTTTAACTCTACTTATCGATTATCTATATAATTTAACGAGTCTTTTTTCTAAATTGATATATTTGAACATAAAAACCTTTTTAATAAAATTATGAAAGATAATTTTTCGCATATCTTTGTGAAATTGATTCTATCATGCAAAGTATGAATTAATTGATGTTTTTGAGATGAATTAATATCATTAGGTGTAAATTTCCCTTCAATTGACTTTTTTGGGCAATGTTTAATAAATGGTTTATTATATTCTATTCCTTTAAGATAATTATAAAGTTTATTAAAGAAAAATATTTCTTTCTTAGAATTGATACAAATTTCAGAGTGTTCTTTTAAACAATAACTTAAACAATTGAGACTAGCCTTAGATGCTCCTATTCCAATAAAATATGGTTTTCTTGGAAGATATTTCATAATTTGGAACATTATACAGTTTAATTTCTATTAATTCTTTTATTATTATCAAAATCATAAAAGCTTTAAACTTTTATTAAATTAAATATTCCCGAATAATTAACTTAATCATAATTAATAGTAAGCTTATAATTCAAAAATGATTATCAGCTATAAACATAGGTATCTATTTATTGCTACTCCTCATACAGGCTCAACTGCTATCTCTAGGGAATTATGTGAAAATTAAGATGGGAGGAAAATTTTACGTAAACATTCAAATTATTTTAAATTTGAGAGAATAGCCAGTGAAAAAGAAAAAGAATTTTTCATTTTTGTGGGAGAAAGAAACCCACTAACTGTGGTAATCAGTACTTATACAAAGCATTTATATAATTTATATACTGGCTAAAAAAATTTGGACCACGAAAAAAGCCATTAAATCATTTAATAATGTTCAATTGACTTGTTGTTATTAATGAAGGCGTTGAAGTTTACCAAATCAATAATCTGAATTAAACAAAGAGATTAGATTTATCTTTTAAATTATTTTTGATATTCTTGAGCTTCAGAAATAAAATTCTAATCCTTTAAGAAAAAATACCAATGCTTTTAAAAATTTATAGATTCTATTTTATCACATAATACAACATCGTTAATTGAAATGCACTATGAAAAATAAGAGAAAAATAAGAATAATAGCACAAAGAAGAAGCGGTCATCACGCTATATTATTTTGGTTGATCTCATTAATAAAAGGTCCAGTTTGTTATATTAACAATTTTACTAAAGTTAAAGTAAAACCAGATAAACTAACAGAATTTAAAAATGGATTTAAACGAAATCACTATTGGCATTTCTTTAATATGGAAAAGCAAGATGTCATGAAAGAGGATTTGTTTTTTATTACTAATAAAGAAGTTCTAATTTTTAATGTTGAAGAAGAAGATGATTTAAAGGGTTTAAATAAAAAAATAGAAAACTCAAGATTTTATCCAAAGAATAATTCTGATGAAATAATAAATATTTTAGTAATTAGAGATCCGTATAATATGTTTGCAAGTAGATTAAGAATGGAAGAAACTAATTCTCAGTTCCCAAAAGGTCACTTCAACAATAGAGCTAGAAAAAGATGGATATGTTATGCTAAAGAGTTTTTAAGCCTAACCTCTTTTTTAACCAATAAAATAGTAATTAATTATAATAAATGGTTCAGCGAAATTGAATATAGAAAGAAATTATCATCCCTATTAAACTTAGAATTTCATAATAATTACAAGGGAGTGCCTAAAATGGGAGACGGTAGCAGTTTTGATCAAGACAGATATAATGGTAAAAGTCATGAAATGAAGGTTTTAGAAAGATGGGAATTTTATAAGGAAGATAAACGGTATTTAAGCTTAATGAAAAATGAAAAAATGAAGGAATTATCTGACAAAATTTTTGGTAAAATTGTTGAATTTAATTAAAAATTAATCTTATAATCTTTTACTACTAGATTTAAACTTATAATGTTGATTTTTCGTTTGAAAGTTATATTGCAAACGTTATAAAGTTATTGTTAACTTTCAATTTTATTATAAGCTCTATAAGGTAATTTAACACTAATTTAAAATTTAATAGTAAATTTAAAAGAAATATTATCGTATAGATATAAAGTATACATGACTAACATTAATAGGAAAAAAATTGAATTTATAGGGATTGGTGCAGCAAAATCCGCAACCAGTTGGATTTTCCGGTGTTTAATAGAACATCCAGAAGTATGTGGTAGTAGAAAAAAGGAAATTCATTTTTTTAATAAAATTCAAAATTACAGAAAAGGGATTAGCTATTATTTATCTTTTTTTAAACATTGTCCAGAAAATAGTATCAAGGGTGAGTTTACACCCGGATATATATTTAATCCCCAAGTACCTAAATTAATTTATAAATATTTTCCAGATGTTAAAATTATCGCATGTCTGAGAAATCCTGTTGATAGACTTTATTCACTTTATAGATATCATATTAAGATGGGTTATGAATACTCTGTTTATAAATCATTTGAAAGTGCAATTAGTAAGGAGCCTAAATTTGTTGAAACAGGATTTTACTACAGACAATTAAGAGAATACTATAAAATTTTCCCAAAAAAAAACATATTAATTCTAATATACGAAGATTTATTAAAAAATCCAATTGAATGTTTGAAAAAAATCTTTCGGTTTTTGAATTTACATGAAGTTGATTTCATCCCATCATTAACAAATAAAAAACTAAATGTTACCGAACATAAAATAGTAAAAAGTAAAATCCCCTTTATAAAGACAATTATATTTAAGGTAAGGAAACTTCCTAAGAGCTTTTCATTAATCCAAACGCTTCTTCATCTTATTAGATTTGATAGGATAATTAATAAAATCTTGACAATTAATAGGGTTCAAATCGGAGTTAAGAAAAAAAAAAAAGAAAAAGATTTTCATGTTTTAAATGAAAACGTTCGAAAACATCTTAAATATACATATCGAGAAGATATTGAAAAATTGGAAATTCTAATAGGACTAAATTTAAATCTATGGAAATAAATTACTCATTTTAGTATTCCTCTATTTATTTGAAAAGTAAAATTTAGAAAAGCTTCTATTCTTTCAAACAATATTATTTCATCTATGATTATGCTAACAGATTAATAGAAATCAAAGATTCTCTAAATATCTTACATTAAAAGGAATACTAAAGTTTAAATGAGTTCAATTAATTATAACATATAGTTTTCGATTGATTAAAAGCAGTTTTTTTGATGAATAACATATTTCTAATTATCCTTGATAGTGTTAGAAGAGATTTCTTTACTAACGCTCTTTTTCCTGAATTAAAAGATGATTTCGTAGAATTTTCGAATTGTAAATCAATATATACATCAACATGCTTGTCACACTATACAATATTTTATGGGAATTATTTTGGTCAAGCAGAAAATGGCAATTTTCCAGCACAATTAAAAAAATTGGGATTTAAAACACAATCTTATTGTAACGGTGCTATTATCGTAGGATATCCTCTTAAAACTATTTTTGAAGAAAATCTTAGTGTGAAAGCCCCATATCGAGAAGATTTTGTAAAAGATCTGGGAATCAACACTGAATATAATTGGAAAAGAGAGATGTTTGGAGAAAAATTAGAGGATTATTATGGGACGGCTGATGACGAGGACAGAAATATTCCTTTGAAATGGCAAAAATATATTGTTGAGAATCAAAATAATAAAAATTTTATTTTTTTACATTTCTGGAATACTCATCATAATTATAAAATTAATGATTTTTTAGAAGATAAGATAACAGGTACAACCTATCACGAAGTTGGGCGAGATTTAATAAATAGAATTTTAAATAAAGAGCTTACAATAAGATTCACAAAAAAAGTTTATTTGAGAAGAATCAATGAGATCTCTGAAAAATATATTAAAACCCTAATATCTTTGCTAAAAAAAGAAAATAGTTATAATGATTCTTTAATAATTATTACTTCTGATCATGGTGAAGGTTTAGGGGATATTGGTAAAAATTGCCCAAAAAGACTATTAAAAACTTTTAAATTCATCTTTAACACTATTATTTTGGGATTTTATAAAAGATTGAAAAAATACAAATTTTTTCAATGTTTACCCTATTTGGATGATTTTCTATCATGTAAATGGGAATTTTTTACATTTTTTCATAGCGGGGAATATAAGTTACAAAAAGAAATTCCCATGTTTATAAAATTTCCGAATAATGAGTTTGGTGGGAATATATATACGAAAGATATAAGTTTATTTGATATTATTCATACAATAAATGATTTAGTTGGCAGAAAGATTGTAATTAGAAATTCTAATGGGCAATCTCTTTATTCTTTAGTAAAAGGGGGTCAAGATGCAATTGAAAGATATAGAATTGATTCAACAATTAAGAATTTATTAAGAACAGTTAAGATTTGAAGATTTCATTAAGAGATTTCAAAATTAAATTTAGTTACTTCTAAATTTAAACTCAAAATCTCTTTAAATCTAATATATCTCAAAATTCGTATTAATCTTCTAAATAAATCTATTATATAATTCTAACATCTGATCATTCATTTCTTTTAATAAATAATTTCTAATTAATTTATTATATCCATTATTACCTAACTTGTTTCTTAGCTTTTCATTTTCCAAAAGCTCCTCTATTTTTAATGATAATTTTTTGACGCTATTAAAAGGAATTAAAATCCCGTTAACAGTATTATCAATTAAACCAGCAACATTTCCTTCCAAAGCACCAATGACAGGTTTTTTAAAAAGCCATGCCTCTAAATAAACTATTCCAAAAGCATCATCTAATGAAGGTAATAGAAAAATATCACAACTAGCAATTGCTTCTATTTTTGTTTTTTCATCTACTATTCCTAAATCGATAATATGTTTTTTCACATTTCCTGGAATTAGATTTTGAAACAATTCATACTCATGAGTGGTAGGGCCCGCAATCATTAGAAGTATATCTGGAAATTTTTTAATAAGATATTTTAAGGCATTAATAGAATTCATTATTCCCTTATTATAAGATCTTCTACCAAGGAAAAATAATAAAGGAGCCTTATTAGGAATTTTGTTTCTATCTCGAAAAGTATTAACCTTAGGTTTTTTATAATTATTTGGATCAATTCCCGGAGGAATTATATGGATTTTCTCGCTATTAATACCATATCTTTCATAAAAATTCTTTTCTATTTTTGTACAAGCAATAATTGCATCGGTATTTTTTAAAAGATACTGAAATGATGGAGAGAAAAAATAATTACCAGAAGATCTAATGTGAAATAACGGGGTGCATATAAAAGGAATTTCTTTTTTTTTGGAAAATCGAAATGCAAATAGATTTGCTGTTAAATAAATTGGGGCAGAATGAATGATTTTTATTTTATGAATAGAATCAATTTTATTTAAAGTTGAATATAATTGTAAAAAATATGGATTTCCAAAAAATCGTTGAAAAATTAATTTCTTAGTTATAGAATCATATAAAGTTTGATTTCTTCTAGTATACTTCTCTTTCCTTCCATATAATCCAGGATTAATGCTTTTATCAAATAATCTCTCAAGTCTATGATTCAGAAATTCGTTAATATTAAACAAATTCTTTAAAAATATATTGTTTAAAATTTTAACCCGGATAATTTCAACATTATGAAAAAGTAAACCAAATCTTTTGTCAATAAATTGATATTTTTCAAAAAGTTTGATTGAGCTCTTTATGTTACTTGTAATAACTGTAATGTCCAAAAATTTTGAACAATATTCAACAATATTTTTTAAGTATATTTCCGCACCTCCTATAGCTGGATAAAATCGAGGACAAATTATACAAAGATCCATGTGCGACTACCTCTTATAAAAGATATTTGAATTAATAGTTTTTTGAAGCCTCTATAATATGTTTATATTTCTCTGCGACTTTTTTTAATATGTTATCCCAATTATAATGATTATGATATAATTCTCTAATATTAATTTTCATCTTCTTGATTTTATCGGGATTATTTTTTAAATAATATATTTTTTCAATTATATCCTTTACATGGTCCTGAGTAATGAAACAATGAACTCCATTATTAATTCTGAGCCCCTCTGCTCCCATTTTTGTTGTAATTATAGGTATGCTTGCAGATAAATAGTCAATAATTTTTGTTTTTATTCCAGATCCTTGGAATATCGGAACAACGGCAATGTCAAGAGAATATAAAAATTCATTTAAATTATTTACATAACCTAAAAATCTTAACGAGGGCTTTTCCTTGAAAGATGGCATTTTTCCAGCGATCAAAAATAGTATCTCTTTATCATTTATTTGAGGGATTAATTTATTTTTAATAAATTCAATTGCCTCAATATTAGCGTAATTAACAAAATAAGAACCATGAAAACCTATTATAAATTTGTGTCTATCAACTTTTAACTTTTCTCTAGCAAGGTTTTTCTTTATAGGATAGTTAAAGATTTCTCTTTTAAATCCAATACTATTAACAATCACTTTTTCCATTGGTATGTGAAAAATTTGTATAAATTTCAATTTGTCGATGTGGCTAACTGCATTGACATTCTTTACAAGTTTTATTGCACATTTCTCTAATAAATCAATATATTTTGTATAAAAATATCTTAATACTTTAGGGATTCTGTAATAAAACTTTCCAACTTGTTGATGATAAACTGATTCAACATTATGAGCATTATAAGATATGGGTATTTTTGTTATTAATCTGAGACAATTAATTCCATAAACAAAATCTACATGAATTAAGTGTATTTGATGTTTTTTTAATACTTGTCTAATCTTTAAGATAAAAAATGGATTGAAATCTATGAATGGTACAAAATTAGTCTTTAAGAAAGAAATCTCTCTAAAATAATAACATTTAATTCCATCTTTTAGTTTTTTATATTCTTTATCTCGTTCTCTTTCTGGTTGTAAAACAATTACATTAAAATCTTTATGATCATAAAAATATTTTAAATTATAATACATTTTATGAAATGATGCATTGTTATCAATAAAGTAATTGAAATCAGTTGAAATAAATAATAGATTATACTTTTTTTTTGAGTTTTTCTCATTACTATTGAGCATTTAAGAATACCCTTTTCTAGAATCCTAATTCTTTCTCAATTATTAATATGATGCAAATTTGATTTTGTAACAAGTTTTCAACAGATTGTACATAATATCTTAAGAAAGTGAATCGTTTACTTATTTTAAATTGAAAGTCAATTATTAATCACTAATTATTATATGATTTTGCGACATCTTTTTGTTAAAAGAAATATTTTATAAATACTATTTTAATAAACCTTTTTCTTTTAATTCATTAATCGCTTGAGAAGATTTATCTTCTATTCTTCCTATTTGTAATTTTACCCATTCCACAAGTTCTACAATTCCTTCCTCAAAGGAAAATTTTGGGGAAAATCCCAGTCTGCTAGAAATTTTCGATATATCAGCAAAACAATGACGAATATCACCTGGTCTAAATTGGTTACTAACAAATGGTTTAATTTGAGGATTAATATTTCTGGAGAGCATTTCAGCAATTCCCTTAATACTGATTGGATTTCCCGTCCCTACATTAAATACTTGATTCTTTGCTTGATTTCTTTCCATTGACAATATAAATGCTTGACAAATATCATTAATGTGAACCAAATCTCGAGTTTGATTTCCATCTTCAAAAACATTGGGAGCATTACCGCTTAATATATTACTAGAAAAAATAGCACACACACCAGTATATGGATTTGATAATGATTGACGACTACCATAAACATTAAAGAGTCTTAAAGCCGTAGAATCTATACCATATGTATCTCCTATTAAAAGTGTCATCTTTTCTTGCTCCTTTTTAGTCAATGCATAAATTGACGTACAATCTTGTAGTTTATCTTCATCTGTATGAGTTGGTTTTGCCTTCTTACCACAATTAGGGCAATTCAATTCCCAATCGGCATTTTCTAATTGACTTTGGCTTCTTAATTCTGGACTAATCTTTCCACAATCATCACAGATATATGCGCCCTCACCATAAGTAGACATTGAAGATGCAGTTATCACTTTCGAAACATTATTTTGCTCATTTACTAAAATGTCTAATAGCCTAGCAGTCCCTAAAATATTTACATCTACATATCTATCAATATTATACATTGATTGACCTACTCCAACTAATGCCGCTAAATTAATGATTGTATCAATATCCTTTAAAGAGTTCATTAATTTTTTTCTATTTAGAATATCCGCTTTAATGAATTCAATATTTTTTGAGAGATATTCAGGAGGCTCTAATATGTTTCCATGAACTTGTGGCTCTAATATATCATACACACTAATTAAATGATTTTTTTTAAGAAGAGCATCAACTAAATGGCTTCCAATAAATCCAGCACCACCAATAACCAATATATGTTTTGTCAAAATTACCCCCTAATTAGTTTCCTAATTTATTTCATATTTATTTACTTATTTATAATTATTAATAACGTACCATTTATTAATTCATTTTTGATTAATAAATTTCTGGTAAAGTCTAGTTATTCGGGTTTTAAATTTATTTTTAGTCAAAAAATCTGATTTCTTATGTAAATTTAAATGTAATTTGCTTCTTAGTTCTTTATTATCATGTAATAGGTTTATACCCTTTAAAAATTCAGAATTTACAGTATTATAAATCAAATAATCTTCATTAGGTTCTAAAAAATCAATGCCTTGTATTCCTTTTCTCGTAGTTATAAAAGGTAAAGCAACAGTAATGTAATCTACACATTTTACTCTCATACCACTTCCGCTCATTATTGGTACTATTGCAAAATCTGCTGAATATAATAAATCATTCAAATCATCTACAAATCCAAGGCTTCTCATATTTCCCTTTTTAAATCGCTTTAAATTTAAGCCTGCTAATACAAATAAAATATCTGGATTTGTAATATTTGGAGATATGAAGTTTTCAATAATATCAAACGCTTCTTGATTTGCAGGATGAGGCAAACTCCCATGGAATATGATTATTGTTTTATCTAAAGGTAATCCTAATTTCTCTCTACTCTCAATTCTAAATCTTTCACGGTTAATATTTTTTTTACGGTTAATAGTAGAAGGTATTTGAATTAAAAATGTTTTATTTTTACTAATTTTATAATTCTTGATATAGTAGCCTAGATCAAAATCACTGACGCCAGTTATTACATCTGCTAATTTACATGATAGTTTTTCGTAAATTTTTGCAAATTTTTTGGCAAATGGTTTAAAAATCATTGGAAAGTTAGGGTGGTTCATCACTATTTTAATAAATTCACTTTCTACTCCCATTGAGTCATATATTAATAGAGAAGATTTTTTTGACAAGAATTTTGTAGTTAAAAAACCCCAAAGATACTGAAGATGTATTATTTCAAAATTCTGTTTTCGTAAAATGTGAAATAATTTGTATATAAAGAATGGATTTAAATCTGTTAAATACCAATCTGGAGCTCCAAGTATTTTTAATTCTTTGTAATAATATATTTTACATTTTTCCTTTAATGTTTTAGATTCAAAATCCTGTGAATTCGCGGAATGTAAAATTGTAACATTAAAATCTTTATCAATTAATGATTTTACAAGGTTCCAAACTCTCGTTGCTCCACCGTCTGTAGGATTTAGAGCATTTCCATGAGGGTATATAATTAAAATGTTCATATTTTATACAAAAATAATATTAAATATTAGAATTGCACTGAATTATTAAATCTATTTAGAGAAAAATAGTATTAATATAAAAAACTTTTAAAACTTAATTAAAATCTTCTATATATTCATTAATAAAGGATTACTATAATTATTCCAAAAGCAATTAAAGTGGGAATATTTAAAATATTAAATGGGATTAAATTAAAATATAAGGGTTAGAAAATTGGTAAGATATTCAATATCTCCGAGTAATGAAAAATTTGTGATTCCTGATGAAAAAAATTCTCAAAATGAATATTTACAAATAAGAAAAATTTGTGCTAAAGAAAGAAATAAAGGAAAAGAAATAGTTATCGTGCAAGGTTTAGGGTTTGTTGGAGCAATTATGGCTGCTGTCGTTGCTGACTGTGAGAAAAATAATAAGAAGCCATATTTTGTTTTAGGTGTTGATCTACCAATAGAAAAAACATATTGGAAAATCCCTATAATAAATTCTGGAAGAAGTCCTTTTAATGGAGAGGATCCTGAAGTAGAAAAAATATTTAAAAGAACTATAGAAATTAAAAAAACCCTGAGAGCTACTTGGGTAAAAGAAGCTTATTTTGAAGCGGATATAATAGTTGTTGATATAAATCTAGATGTATTAAAGCCTGAAATGGGAAATTCGAAAGCTTTTGAAGTAAAGATTAATGCATTCGAAAGGGCAATATATGATATTGGAAACAGAATTAAACCAGAATCTCTACTTTTAATCGAAACGACTGTGCCTCCAGGTACTGTTGAAAAAATCGTAAAACCTATTTTAATCGAGTGTTTCGAGAAACGATGTATTGATGTTATGAAAAACCCACCATTGATAGCACATTGTTATGAAAGAGTTATGCCAGGCAAAGAATATATTAATTCTATAAAGAAAATGCGGAGAACCTTTTCTGGAATGAATGACAAAGCATTAAAAAAAGCAAGGGTATTTTTATCTAATATAATTGATGTTGAAAATTTTCCTCTTTCTCAGCTCCAAAATCCTACTGCTTCAGAGCTTGGAAAGACTTTAGAAAATTCATATAGGGCAATGAATATAGCTTTTATTTATGAATGGACTTTATTAGCGGAAGATATTGGTGTTAATTTATTTGAAGTCGTGAATACCATTAGAGTTAGAAAAGGTACACATGATAATATGTCATATCCTGGTTTTGGAGTTGGAGGATATTGTTTACCAAAAGATCCACTTTTAGCTGAATGGTCATCAAAATTTTTATTTAATAGAGAACAAAATCTTAATTTTTCAATAGAAGCTGTTAATGTAAATGATCTAATGCCACATCATACTTTCGAGCTTTTGAAGAGAGGGATGAAATGTAATCTAAAAAATGCAAAAGTTACAATCTTAGGAGCATCATATCGAAAAAATATTGGTGACACTCGAAATAGCCCAACTATAACACTAAACGACGATATAAAGGCTGAAGGAGGTGTTGTTAGAATTCATGATCCTTATGCAAAAAAAGTAGAGGGAAGGGATAATATAAAAATAATAGAAAATTATAAAGACGCGTTAACAAGTGCGGAAGCTGTTATTTTTGCTGTTAATCATAAACAATATGAAAATCTTCCTGTGAATGAGCTCATTTTATATATAAAAAAAGAAGCATGTATAATTGATGCTTCTAATGTTTTAACTGATGAAAAGATAAGAGCCTTAAAAATAAATAACTTCACAGTCCTTGGAGTTGGAAAAGGGCATATAAAATATTTATGAGGGGAAAAAAATAAAGAAGATATTAATCACAGGTGGAGCAGGTTTCATAGGATATTTTATTTCAAAAATTCTCGCTAATAATAAAGAAAATGAAATTCACATCATTGACGATCTTTCCAAAGGTAAAAAAGACGAAATGTTTTTGAAATTGATAAAAGAACCAAATGTATTTTTTAACAAAATAGACCTTACAGAATTAGATTATTATTCTGAGATAGATACTGATTATGATCAAATATATCATCTCGCTGCTATTGTTGGAGTTAAAAAAGTTACAAATAATCCCGTTTTGACAATAAAAGTTAATACTCTCTCAACCATTTATTTATTAGAATTTATTAAAGATTTACAGAAAAAACCAAAAATACTTTTCTCTTCTTCATGCGAAAATTATGCTGGTACCTTAAAACACTGTGATATAGATATCCCTACCCCAGAAAATGTTATTCTAGGCATCGAAGATGTAAATAATCCACGCTGGTCATATGCTAGTAGTAAAATATTAGGAGAGATTGCATGTTTACATTATGCGAAAAAGTATAACTTTAATACAACAATTGTAAGATATCATAATATTTATGGACCAAGAATGGGACTTCAACATGTTATTCCTGAATTTATTTTAAGATTGAAGAAACAATCCAAAAATTTTGAGATGTTTGGGGGATATCAATATAGATCGTTTTGCTATGTTGAAGATGCAGCTAGGATGACAATAAATTTAATGAATAACCAAAAGGCTGATAAAAAAATTGTAAATGTGGGTAATGATCATTATATACAAATTTCTTCAATTGCAGAAAAATTATTTCAATTAACAGATTTTTCCCCGGAGGTTATTGAAAGAGGGGCTCCAGAAGGTTCAGTAGAAAAACGCCAACCAGATTTGACATTAATTAAAAAATTAAAAAGTTTTGAGTCAAATACTTCTTTTGATGAGGGTTTAGGGATTACTTATGACTGGTATAATAAAAGTAATTGAGGATATTCAATTTAATGCCTTAAAATGCCTAATACTTTTCTAGTTTTATAATTTAGTAATTACTTCAATATTTAAAATTGATTTTATGAGAAATTAAATATTTTTGTATAAAAAATTAAATAATTTCAATACTTTAAGTAAAATATTTACTCTTTTTAATTGAACAATTATTACAGGGTCTAGTTTTTTCGCTAACATCTGATACGGTAAAAGAGGTGACTCTTTTCTGATTTTCTTTCGTAATTTTTTAATATTATTCCTATTTTTTAATAGTTCATAGTATAAAACAACTCGGTATTTGAACTTTTTAATCACAATAGCATGAAAGATTAATAGAAATTCAGTTAGTATAAAAAAGGGGATTAATTTTTTAAAATTATCAACATTTTTGAAGAAAGCAAGGTACTTATTTCGTTCATAAAGATAGTATTTTAAATCAGAAAAGATCATCTGATGATGTTGATGGATTAAATATGGATCGTTTGTTGTATATATTTCTAATTTCTTTCTAAGCATTTTTAGTGAAAGATCAGTATCCTCATTATAAATAAAAAAATTATTATCATATCCACCCAATTCTAAAAATAATTTTTTCTTCATAAAAAGTGTACCCCCAGAAAATCTTTGAGTTCTTTTTACAATAGGCTTTTCTGGTAATTTTTCATACATTCTTTTTGTATAAGTAAAACCAAGAAGATGAATTTTAGCACCAAAATAGTGAATTCCATCCCCTTCAAAAACTAATGCGGGAGAGATTACAATTTCATTCTCTCTTTTATATTCACTGTAAATCTTTAGCAGTTTTTCGAAAAAAGTTGGGATTGGATAAATAACATCCACATTAGTTATAAAAATAAATTCTCCCGATGCATTTTGAACACCAATATTACTGGCTTTTGCATACCCTAAATTCTTTTTTTGTTTTAAAATTTTAATATTAATCTGATCTGCATAAGAATTTATTATTTCTAAACTGTTATCATTTGAATTATTATCAATGATTATTAGCTCGATCTCTTTTAAGCTAGATAGAATTTTAATTGAATCTAAATTACGATTTAGGAAATTTTCACCATTAAGCATGGCAAAAATAATGGATATTTTTGGTTTATTTCTACTCATTTTAATTGAAAGTCCTTACTTTTATAGTAATAATACATACAATTATAAAATTTTCTTTACAGCATTTCTAATTTTGCCAAAATATAGGATTTTTATTTTAAGGTTTTAAAATTAGTTTTCAATCATGAATTTAGATTTTTAAAAATTATAATTAATACCTTATATCATATTTTAAGTATTCTTAAAAATATTTCCAAAAACTCAAATCTCTATCAATAAGACTTTCTAATTTTCTAATATCATCTTTATAAGCATAATATAAATATTCTCTAGTCTTAATTTTCATAGGCATCATAATTGATTTTATTTTCTCCTGCTTACTTTTTACTGGCTTTCTATTAAAAGTAATAAATTTTATTAAAAGATCCTCTAGTTGAAGTCTTTCTACCAATTTTTTAAGCCAACTTATTCGATCTGAAATGTTCCTTAGCCTATATATAATAGAATCAAGTATAGGTATTTTATTTTCAAAAACTATATTTCCAGTTACATTAGCTTTTGACTTAATAACAGAGGGTATGAAATCAATATTCTTTACACCCAAAAATTCATAGACTTTTCTAATAAAACCTATTGGATCACTCTTTAAATCATCATAAATTAGAATTAATATTTGGTTTCTTGGAAATAACAAAAAATTTTTTTTTAATTGTATATAATAATATCCCCATTCTATTAGAACCGGATCTTTCTCTATGGCTTCTTCAAAAGTCTTATAATTGCTAAATTTTTCTTTCACAAGCTTATGAAACCTAAAATGAGAGTATATTTTATCAATTGGGTTCCTTAAACAAGCAATTATTTTTATATTTGGAAAATGTTTATAAATTAATTTTGGTGCTTGAGGTGAATTGATGTAATTTGGTGTAATTTCCCCTTTAATTGTCTTTTTAGGACAATTTTTAAAAAATGATTGATAATAATCTATTCCTTTATTATAATTATGTGGTTTATTAAAGAAACTTATTTCTTTCTTAGTACTAACACAAATTTCAAGATGTTCTCTTAAACAGCTATATATCCAAGTAGATCCGGCCTTAGATGCACCGATTCCTATAAAATCTGGTTTTTGTGAAAGATTTTTCATAATTTAAGTTATATATAGTTTTATTTTGATTAATTTTTATAATATTATGATAATTATAAAAACTATTTATTTTCCAGCTATATCTTAAGATATTAGCCGTAATTTATGAATATAGTACTTTCGGATCGGATGTAATACTCTCAGTATACCAAGTTATAATCATTGAACTCCTCGAATCGTTAATAGACGTTAATCTTAGACCCTTTGGGGTTAATGGGCCACTACTATTAAAAGATTCATTTTTAAAATGTGAATCTATAAAATCATAAGAATTTTAGAAACTAACTAATAATATCATAAGAGAGATGAAAAACATTAAAATAATCCTTTTTGAGTATCTTTTAAATTTTTTCATGTATTACCAACGAATCGTATTATTTTTTTAAACATATAATTTAATTATATTTTTATAAAACTACTGAATAAATTATTTTTGAATATAAAAGAAAATATTTGGTTAAGTATTATCCATCGTTAATAAAAAAGCAGTTAATTGTTAATTTACATTTAATTTGATTCCATATTTGTTACTATACCATTTGAAATACTCTTTTAAACCTTGTTCTTGATTATAATTTGGCTCAAAGTTTAATAGTCTTTTTGCTTTTGAGATGTCAGCATAACTATGTAAAATGTCTCCCGATCTTGGATCTGTGGATTTTATCTTTTAATGATTCCTATTTAATATTTTGAGCATAGAGTTAGCGAGCTCTGTGAGAGTAATCGGAGAGCCCGCACCAATATTAAAAATCTCTCCTTCAACATCACTCCAACCTGCTAATATATTAGCCTGAATAACATCTTCAATATAAGTGAAATCTCTTGAATTTGTACCGTCTCCAAAAACAGTTAAATCTTCGTTCCTAATAATATTCCCCAACCAAATTGCTATAACACCACTATAAGTGGAATCTTTCTGTCTTGGACCAAATACGTTAAAATATCTTAACGAAATTGTTTTTAAACCGTAAACTAGGTGATAAACTTGCATGTAAGCTTCGCAAGCCAATTTTGCGACTCCATAGGGAGAGATTGGTAGTCTACGCATATCTTCTCTTTTAGGTAAAGTAGGTGTGTCTCCGTACACAGAAGAGCTGGACGCGTAAATTATTTTCTCGACATCTATTCTTCGGGCTACGTTTAGGACGTTTAAAACTCCGTTAACATTAACATCGTTACAATTATCCGGCATTTTTACCGATTGGGGGACGCTCGTAAACGCAGCTAGGTGATATACGATATCAACACCTTCAAAAACATCCAACAAAAAATTTAAATCTCTATATCGCCTTTATAAAATTCGAATTTGTTATGCTTAAGCGCTTCGTCTAAATTCGCCATCCTTCCATTAAATAAATTGTCTATACCAACGACCTCAGCGCCTTGCTCCAACAAGCTATCCGTTAGATTGCTTCCAATGAAACCCGCCGCACCTGTAACTACTATTCTCTTTTCTTTAATATCCGTTGTTATTTCACATCTCAATTATTTTTTTAATTTATTTTAAATATTCAAATTCTCCTTTATTATTCTTTCCGCAGTTTTACCGTCCCATTTTTCGATATCTTTTCCTTTTTTATATTTATTGGAAATAATTTCTTTTATGTATTTTTTGGCTTTCGGTAAATCGTTTCCTATGATTGTGTTCGTCCCTTCGTCAACGGTAATAGGTCGCTCAGTGCTTTCCCTGGCCGTAAGAATTGGAATTTTAAGATACGAGGCTTCTTCTTGAATCCCTCCCGAATCGGTAAGAATTAATTTTGAGTTCGTCATTAGATTCAGAAATTCTAAATAACCAATAGGGTTAGATAAAATAATGTTCAAATCTGTAATTTTTTTTTCAAGATCGAATTTTTTGAGATTCTTTTTAGTGCGGGGATGTATTGGGAAAAAAATTTTAATTTTTTCCTGTAAAGAATCAAGGATATTCAACATTTGTTCCAAATTCTCTTTGGTATCGACGTTAGAAGGGCGGTGTAAAGTAATTAATGCGTAATCGTTCTTTTTCAAATGATATTTATCGAGCAAATTCAATTTCTTTGCTTTTTCGAGATTCGTAACTAAAGTATCAATCATTATATTCCCAACGAAAAAGATTTTATCAGCACTTATTCCCTCTCTTTTTAAATTGAACGCAGCACTTTTTTCAGTAGTAAATAAAAAGTCAGAAATTTGGTCGGTTAGCAACCGATTAATTTCTTCTGGCATCTTCATATCAAAACTTCTTAGTCCAGCTTCAATATGAGCTACTTTAACATGTAATTTTTTTGCTACTAAGGCACACGCTACGGTAGAATTGACGTCTCCTGCAACCATCACCAACGATGGTTTCTCTTTAATTATTATTTTTTCAAATTCTATCATAATGTTTGCGGTTTGAACCGCGTGTGAGGCAGAACCCACATTTAGATGAACATCTGGGTCAGGAATTCCAAGGTCGTCAAAAAATACTTTAGACATGTTATAATCGTAATGCTGACCTGTATGAATTAGTTTGAAATTAATTTTTTCTTTCTGAAACTCTTTAATCAAGGGAGCAATTTTCATAAAGTTAGGTCTTGCTCCAGCCACAATATAGATAGGTTTTTTCAAAATTCGACTCATTTTAAAGTTTTAATAAGTTTTTAAAATTTATCATGTTATAGATAGTTAAAATAATACATATACAATTAATTGGTTAATTTTATAAAGGAATTAACAATTATAAATTAGCCCCTTTTTTTGTTTTCTTACATTATAATCCCCCGTTCTAGTAGGTCGGCGCATTCTATGAGTTTTAGATTGTTCATTAAAAAATTTCCCCTCACTTGCCGCGTGATTCGCACCTCATCTAAGATTTCGGGATGATTCCGTACCTTTAATGTCGCCCTAATGCGTCTCTCCACGGATTCTATTGTTTTTGGACCTCTTAACCGGATAATAGCCCGGAGGATAGAATTTATATTTTCCGCAAGATTATTTTGTATTGACATTAGGGGGAAC
>SDBT01001390.1_pt1 | contig 42461 bp, 30 predicted proteins | sample 2277101 | NCBI WGS metagenome assembly SDBT01 (sample SAMN10404973, study PRJNA504765) | marine sediment metagenome | isolation source: marine sediment core GS10_PC15, 103 cmbsf | place: Arctic Ocean: Southern Knipovich Ridge | collected 2010 | reverse complement strand
CCACTTCCTCGGTCAGGATGCGGAAGACCCGCTCACCGATTTCGACTTTGTGCTCCGCCGCGGTGGCTTGGCCTTGCTCGTCGAACGCCATCACCACCACCGCCGCACCATATTCTCGAATAACCCTTGCTTGTTCCTTGAATTTTTCCTCGCCTTCCTTGAGGCTGATGGAGTTGACGATGCCCTTGCCCTGAAGGCATTTGAGACCGGCCTCGATGACCGCGAACTTCGAGCTGTCGATCATGATGGGCAGCCGTGCGATATCGGGTTCGGATGCGATGAGGTTCAAGAACCTGGTCATGGCTTTCTCGGCATCGAGAAGGCCTTCGTCCATGTTGACGTCGAGGATGTTGGCGCCTCCTTCCACCTGGTGGCGCGCCACATCGAGGGCGGCTTCGTAGTCGCCTTGCTTGATGAGCCGAGCAAACCGGCGAGATCCGGCGACGTTGGTGCGCTCGCCAATCAAGATGAAGTTGCTGTCCGGTCGAACCGTGAGTGGCTCGATGCCGCTGTAGCGGGCGTAGGCCGGGGGCTGGGCGGGAACGTGTGGGGGCTGGTCTCTGACCGCCTCCGCAATAGCACGAATGTGATCCGGCGTGGTTCCACAACATCCACCGGCAAAGTTGAGCCAGCCCCTGCGGGCAAACTCACCGAGCACCACGGCCATCTCGTCCGGCGTTTCATCGTAACCCCCGAACGCGTTGGGAAGCCCGGCGTTCGGAACACAGCCAACGAGCTTATTGGAGGTGGCGGCGAGCTCTTCAACGTGAGGGCGCATGGCCTCGGGACCGAGCGCGCAATTGATGCCCACCGCCAGCAAAGGAGCGTGAGATACCGAGATCCAGAACGCCTCGGTCGTTTGACCGGAAAGAGTTCGGCCGCTGGCATCGACGATGGTGACCGAGGAGATGACCGAGATCTCTTCGCGCCGGTCCCTGAAGAGCTTCATGATAGCCGCCAGCGCCGCCTTCATGTTCAACGTGTCGAAAGAAGTCTCGGCAAGGAGCACATCGACTCCGCCGTCCATCAGGCCCCGTGCCTGTTCGTAATAGGCCTCGCGCAGTTGATCGAAGCTGACGTTGCGGTATGCAGCGTTTGCTACATCGGGCGATATCGAGGCCGTCCGGTTGGTGGGGCCCATCGAACCGGCCACGTAACGTGGCTTGCCGGGGTGAGCCCGACTCGCCTCGTCGGCCAGCTCACGGGCCAGGCAGGCCGCGGCGCGGTTGATGGCATAGACCTCGGACTCGAGCCCATAGTCGGCGAGAGAAATCGCATTGGCGTTGAAGCTGTTGGTCTCGATGATGTCTGCTCCGGCCTCTAGATAAGCTCGGTGGGTGTCTCGGATGACGTCGGGACGAGTCAAACATAAAACGTCCATGCATCCTTTCAAGTCTCGGGGATGATCACCGAACCGCTCTCCACGGAAATCGGCTTCACCCAACTCGAAGCTCTGGATCATCGTTCCCATCGCTCCGTCGATGACCAGGATGCGCTCGGCGGCAAGCTCCTCCAGGCGGGGGCGCTCGGTCTCTCGAGAGCCGGCTGGTTGGTTCATGAGTAAGGATTAGAGAAAAAGCAGAATGTGGCTGGGAGAGTCCAGGTCGATGGCTTTGCGCGTGATTTCCGAAAAGTGCCAACCGTACTTCGCCAAGTATTGAAGCGGTGAAAGCTGCCTTTCCTGCATGTCGAAGCTGGGGAAAAGCGCCGTCCGGGTGGAGAAAAACTGCCTCCGGAGCGTTTCATCTTTTCGCTTGATGGCTCGCAGGCCCTTCGCCTCGAGCTCACCAAGATGATGGAGGAGCTTGCCACGGGTGGAGCGTACCGTGGGAACGAGGGTGGGGTCGACGGCGGCGAGATCGCGCTCGAGAGTCTGGGTGAGCTCCTGAACACAACTGCGGGCGCGGGACAGGTCCTCCTCGAGCTGTGGTGGAGTTAAATCTTTCAAGATCCGGTTTAGCAACGATTCGTCGTTGGATCGTAGCTCAGCAAGCTTTACATTGTAGCGTTCCAGAAACCGGAGGTGAGGTTTTTCAACGACGGTGAAGCTGGCCCGAGGTGCGATGAGAGGCATGGTGACATCGAAGTGCTCGTAGAGCCCGCCGAGCTGAGCGAAGTAAGCCAGCTCATTCGGGCCGGCGACGTATGCGAGAGTTGGCAAAATGGTGTCTTGATACAGGGAGCGGAGGGCTACATTTGGAGAGAACTTATCTGGTTCAGCCTGGATGAGCTTGTTGACCTCGGCTTCGCTCAGAAGCCGGCCATCGGCGCCGATGCGAAAACCGGAATCTTCCGAAATGATGTGAAAGCGGCCCGGTGCGGCATAAAAGAGGTTGAGCCGATCGGCGGTGGTGCTGACTTGGGCATGGTACCCGAGCGAAACAAGCTCCGTCGTGGTTTGCTGTAAGATTCGGCTGCTTTGCGATCGTTCAGTGGCTTCGCGCTCGAAGAGCGGTGATGCCAGAGCTTTGAGCTGCGGGGCGGTCGGATCGACGACCGCCAGACCCGTACCCCGGGTTATCCGCAAAAGAAAACTCCCGAAAGCCTCGGGCAAAGAGCGACCGGCCGCGTAGCACTCGTGAAGCATTTCCACGACTTCCGGTTTGAACTCCGATGGGGCCAGTGCGTCGTCTGCACTGTGAATCAAGTCTTCGATGACGGGCTCGAGCTGGAGATCGGCAACCGGGACCCGGTTGCCGATCTCCGAAGGTTCGTAGCTCAAGGTGACGAGTTCCTGCTGCCGGTCGACAAACCGCGCCCTGCGCACCTCATCGAAGTCGTGGTCGTCGGCGTCCATCCAGAAAAGCGGCACCACCGGCCGGTTCAGTCGAGCAGCGGCGCGCCGAGCCAACTCCACAGCGGTAAGTGCTTTATAGAGCGTATAGAGGGGACCGCCGAAAAGGCCGACCTGTTGGCCGGTAATGATGACGAGGGCACCTTTTTCCAAAGCGTCGATGGATTGCAGGGCTTTCTCGTCGGCGCCGAGCCGCTGGTTCAGAACCTTTAAAACGCCGGCCACCACAGCTTGGTCGTGTGACCGAGCGCCAAGCCGTTCGGCGACTTCGCGCCAGGACTCGCCTCGCTGCGGATTGCCGGCGAAGAACGGCGCCAGCCTCTCGAAATCGTGAACGTAGTCTAGGAAAAGAGACTTGTAGGATGAAAGCTCACGGTAATCCAGCTTTTTGGTGGATTCCATCTCCAGTGCACCTCTGCGGCTACTCCCTCCGGACGACGTTATCATACCTCAGCTTTTTCGCCGACGCGGGATCGCGTAGGGTGAGTCGCCACATTCCCGGTGAGATGGACACAGAAGTGGCACCGACCCGGTTCGGAAGGCTGGACGCCGACTGGGCGATCTTTTTCTCCTGTCGGTCAAGCCGACCGTTGGAGATGAACTAAAGGATCGTTTTCTGTCCGGGCCCGCAGCAGTGAAAAAAGGCGGCAGTTTATGGCTCGCCGAAATCCACTCGCAAGCAGTCAATCCGGATACCGGTACCGTTTCCGTTTTGATTCAGCTGGAAGTCTGGATTGACCGAGTAAATGATTTGCTTTCCGTTCCTTCTGTCTAGCACCAGGCCAGAGTTGCGTAAAATGGTCAAGTGGTGGGAGATACGGGGCTGGGCCAGCCCAAGTTGACGGGCAATGTCCGTCACACATCGCTCTCCCTCGAGTAGAACCTTCAAGATTTGCAGCCGGGTGCGATCGCCCACCGCCTTGATTGCTCGCACCGGATCCTGGAATGTATCTCCCGAGTCTCGGGATGCATAGCTCTTGCTGTCCAGTAGCATAGAATCCTCCGTTTAGTGCACTCCAGCTTAGCCGGTACTCTTGGGAAAAAGTGTAACGATACTTACATATCTACAGACTCCTGCCCAACTGCGACGAAACGGGGCAAAGCCCATTGACACCCGCTAAAGGGTTATGATAGCGTAGTTTATTGCTACGGCTTGTGTTCAATTTCATTCGGGTCGAGCTCTACAGGCGCATTGAGTCTGGATTCTAGAAACCGAGGAAATCCTTTTGGACGGCGCTTCTGGCGATATTCCGGAAAAAATCGATCGCTACGTCATCATCGAAGCGGTAGGTTTTGGCGCCATGGGGGCCGTCTACAAGGCCGAAGACCCTCTCATCAAACGAACGGTGGCGATAAAAACGATCCGCCTGGACGTTCCGCCCAACAGTCCTCATTACCAAACTTTCCTTCAGCGTTTCTTCAAAGAGGCGAGGATATCGGGACAGCTGTCGCATCCCAACATCGTTACGCTGTACGACATCGGTGAGACGGAGAAAAGGGTGCCTTTTCTTGCCATGGAATACATCGCTGGCGAGACGGTTGACGACATGCTGACGCGTGGTGAGCCTCTTCGGCCCGAGCAAGTGGTCGGGCTCGTGTCGCAAATGGCGAGTGCAATCGACTATGCGCACAGCAAAGGAGTGATTCACCGGGATATCAAGCCTTCCAACATCATCGTGCAAAACGGCGACAAAGTGAAAATCACCGACTTCGGAATTGCAAAAATGATGGACGCGGAAGGTACCCAAACCGCTTCTCTTCTTGGCACTCCGAGCTACATGTCTCCCGAGCAAGCCATGGGGGAGGAGCTCGACGGCCGCACCGACATCTTTTCTCTCGGAGTGGTGGCCTTCGAGATGCTTTCCGGTAAGCAACCGTTCCCGGGCAACAACGTCACGTCCGTCCTATACAAACTGGTTCACACCGATCCGGTGCGACTGGACAACCTCCAAGTCCTCGGTCTCTTGCCCGACAAATGGCACGAAGTCTTCTCCAAAGTGCTGGCGAAGAACCCGGCCGAACGTTACGAGGTGGCTGCCAGTTTTGTCACCGAGCTGGAGCTTTGTCTGGGTTCGTGGTTCGGGTCACTCGAGGGAGAGACGATCATCATGTCGGCTGCGGACAAGGGTCCGGTTGCAGACAGCTCCGACGAGCAAGCCATTGCCGAAGGCGACCTCGAAGAAGAAAGTGGGGAAGAGACGGTTTTTCTGGAAAGCTCAGAGCGTCCTACCGAAATCTTTTCCCCAAGCTCTCAGTCTGCCGAGAAGCTTCCGTCTGCGGAAACGGAGGAGGACGAGACAGTGTTGTTGGCGCCGGATGCCCAACCCGCCAAGCCGGAGGCATCTCAAACCTCTCCCGATATCGCCTCACCCGAAGAAGAAACAGTTCAATGGTCTGCGGGTGACACCCGGGCCGTCCCTGCCAAACCTCCGTCGGCGTCCGATCCCTCCAGCACGATAGAGCTGGCCGGGCCTGCTTCCGAGGAGACCCGGCTGGAGACGGTTACCACCGAACGGACGGCGGCGTCATCTCCCCGGCTCGGGCGTTTTCCTAAAGCTCTGGCTCCGCCTTGGGGAGCCAAGCACTGGGTGGTGGCGGCATCGGTGCTCGTTTTAGCGCTGACGCTGGTTATAGTGGAGATGGTTGCTGTGAGATCTCCAGACCCACCAGCTGTCGTCGAAGCGCCGTTTATCCCTCCTCCGGTAGCCGTTCCGATTACCGGATCGCTCGCGGTCGGCTCGAATCCGGAAGGAGCCATCGTCCGGGTGAACGGTGACGAGCGCGGCGTAACACCGCTCGTCATCCCGGGTCTGGAGCTTGGCAGCTACACCGTTCGACTCGAAATGAAAGGCTTCCAAGCGGACGAGCTCACCGCCGAGCTCACCGAGGAGAGCCCGCAGGCGAGACTCGAAGTCGATTTGGAGAGAGTGGCTCCTCCGAAACCGATCCGGGCGACACTTCAAATCCAGTCCGATCCGGCAGGGGCTCGGGTTACAATCGATGGACAAGACCTCGGCACCACACCGATTCAGCGCTATCGGGTGCGGCCCGGCCAGAGAACCCTCCGCCTGGAATTGGAAGGGTTTCAGCCCTGGCAACAGGCCGTGAGCTTGAAGGCGGGGGTTGCGGAGTCGATCGCGGCAACCCTCGAGCCCATCGAACCCGCTCCTCCTCCGGACCCTCCTCCCCCGGATGTCCGGGTGGGAGAGCTGGTGGAGCGAGGGCCGGAGGTGGTGGATCCGGAGTGCATCAAATGCCCCGGCCCGCGGTATCCGGCAGCGGCCAGGAGAGCGAAAATGCAGGGTGTGGTGACGGTCAGTTTCACCGTCACCGAAACGGGTGAGGTGCAGGATATTCGAATAGAGGAGTCGGGCGGGGAGTTTTTTGACCAGGCGGTCATCGATACACTCCGGAACTGGCAGTGGGAGCCGGCCACGAAGAGCGGAATTCGGGTCCAAGTTCGCATGCCTTCCCGGCGATTCAGATTCGTGCATCGATAGGGGGTGCTTTGGCCAAGCTCATCATCAATCCAACATCGGGAGCGAAAAAAGAGATCCCGGTGGGGGGCAAGGTGATATCCATTGGCCGGGACCCTTCCAACGATTTGGTCCTCACCGATGCCCTGGTCTCGCGTCGTCACGCCATCATGGAGCTCAAGGGTGAGCAGTACGTGCTTCGCGACAACAACAGCTCCAACGGGACGCTGGTGAACGGAGATCGGGTTGTCGATGATCGGCCCTTACGAGATGGAGATTTGATTGGCATCGGTTCGGCGCGAATCCTCTTCCATACGGAGCCAACGGACGTAGAGGCTGAAGAGTCAGCTTCTCCTGCTCCGGCGGCTGCCAAGTCGGCCGAACCGGCAACGGTCCAGCCGGTCGGCACGGCTTGCCTTTCCTGCGGGGCCGAGACCGGTCCTTCGGATCGTCATTGTCGCGGATGCGGTAGAAAACTGCCCGAGCGTTTGCAGGGCCAAGTGGTCTGTGGACGTTGCAAAGCGGCTGTCACTTTGCCCGCCCAGTACTGCGGCAACTGTGGAGAAGCCGTTCGGGCGCAAGATAAAGCTTGGGCTCAAAAAGAGTTACGGGGGCAGGAGCAAAAGCCACCGGAAGCGCCGGTTCGGCACGATTCCAAACCCACTGTACCCGTCAGCGTCACCCCGTCGAAGCGCGCCGGCCCACCCAAACCGCTTGCCCGCCATCCGGCCACCGGCCCGGCGCGGGGAAAAGAGAGCCCGGCAGGATTCTGGATACGGCTTGCCGCTTCCATCGTAGACGGCATCATCGTGGGGCTGCCCCTGATGGTGGCGGTAGCCCTCTCGACACTCGTCATCCTTCCGGCTGCCGGGCGCCAGCAGATCGAAAACCTGTCTCCCTTGGTCTTCATTTTGCCTTCAGCCGGCGGATTCTTGACCTTTCTCCTGTCCATTATTTATCCTCTCTATTTCTGGAGTACCCGAGGTGCAACCCCGGGCAAGATGGTGTTCCATCTCAGAGTGGTGACGGAGAAAGGAGAATCGCCCATCGGCGCGAAGCGGGCCGTCCTACGATTGGTCGGTTACTTCATCAATAGCTTTACTTTCGGAATCGGATTCCTGCTCATAGCTTTCTCAGCCGACAAGCGCGGGCTTCACGACCGGCTGGCCGAAACGAGCGTGGTGAGACGCAATGCTTGAGATTTTCGACTCGAAAGAGGGTCGTGTTTCGAAGCGGAGCCGACGTAATCAAGGATGACCCAGCCGTGAATGGAGACAGCAAACAGCCGACCGAGATAACCGTTTCTGCGGAGCGGGCGGTGGTACACCCGGTGGAGATCGTTGCCGCCGATCGCACGCAAGGCGCCAGATCCGGCTCTCGGCCGCTTCGGATCCTCTTCGATCTGGCTCACGACCTGGCGATTGCGGTGGTGGTTTGCCTTTTCCTCATAACCTACGTGGTGCAAGCCTTCAAGGTACAAGGATCCAGCATGTCGCCGCTGCTCCATGATGGCGAGCGGATCCTGGTCAACAAGTTTATTTATCATTTCCGCCCCATCGAGCAGGGCGATGTCGTCGTTTTTTGGTATCCGGAGAATCCGGACGTATCCTTCATAAAAAGGGTGGTGGCCTTGCCTGGAGATAACGTCGAGATCCGTCGAGGCGAGGTTTATATCAACCGGGTAGCTCTGCCCGAGGCTTACGTCTTGCCGGATAATGCCGACCGGCGCAGCCATTCTACGATGGATGTTCGGCCGGGTCATTACTTTGTTTTGGGAGACAACCGCCAGGGAAGCAATGACAGTCGAAGCTGGGGCCTGGTCCCGTACCGCTACATTTATGGCAAGGCCTTCCTTCGCGTCTGGCCCATGGCCGAGCTCGGAGTGATTCACTAGCAGTCTAAACCATAATTTCTGGGCCGCAATCAGAAGAAACTAACGCCAAGCCGCAAAGAAAGACAATCGTATTTGTTGTCCTCAATCGGCTGAAAAGAATCTCCGCGACTTTGCGTTGAAACTCTGGCGCCCTGTTCGTCTTTGCGACTTGGGGCCACTTGATTGTAGGATTCCAGAGAAGGAACGAACTATGGGAGCCCGGCCCAATCTGGAAGCGGTCATCCAAGCGCTGGAGTCACAGCTCGACACCATCAAGAACTACTACGATCGGACGAGCGGTGACGTGGTGATGATATCCGAGGAGTTTGGAGAAGGCCCTGCAGACATCGACCAGCAGACGGATCGTTTTCTGCTCATTCCTCCCCTGACCAACAACGATTTGTTTCAAATCATGGAGGATTTCATCGAAGATCTTCCCAACGCGGCTCTGCAGGAAGAGCTGAACTTGGCCCTCATCGAAAAGGGCGCTTTCCAGAGATTCGATGAAACTCTTAAGAAGTATCCCACCCGCTTTGAGCAGTGGCGTAAGTTCCGGGTAGACAAGATCCTTGCCTGCGCCCGGGCCTGGTTGATCGACAACGGCATCGAGCCGTAATCGCAAACTACATTCTTTCCGGCACCGGAATCCCCATCAAACCGAGCGCTCGGTTCATTTGCCGTCGATAGATCTGGACCACGAAAAGACGGAGGGCTTGTTTGACGGGATCCGATTCTCTGAGGATCGAGTAGCGATGGTAAAAGGCATTGAACTTTTGCGCCAGCTCCCGGGCGAACCGAGCCAGGTGGGCGGGCTCCTCGGTTCGTCTGACTAGCTCGGCCGTTTGCCAAAGCCGGGTGGCTGAATAGGCGAGGCTCCAGAGCTCGTTACCTTCTTCCTCGGGCAGCGATTCCCAAACCCCACTTTGGTTAACTGCGTCCGGCGGAGACGGGAGATCGATGGCGTCGCCCAGCCCCATCTTGGCGATGATCTTGTTGGCCCGCACCAGGGCGTACTGGAGGTAAGGACCGCTGTCGCCTTCGAAGCTGAGCGCCTCCGAGAAATCGAAAGCGATGACTTTGTTCTTGGTGTATTTGATCATGAAGTAGCGGAGAGCTCCACGAGCAATCATCTTGGCCATGTCGTTTTGTTCCCGCTCGCTCGAATCGGGGTTGCGCTTGCTGACCTCGAGCGACGCTTTTTTCTCCAAAACTTCTATCAAGTCGTCCGCTTTGACGCCGAGTCCCTTGCGGCCCGATACCTCGAGGTAGGGTTTTCGAGATTCCTCCTCACTTACCTGAAAGCCGAGCTCTCGGCAAGTGGCAGGAGTCAAGGCCACCATCTCATATGAGAAATGATGCGAACGCTCGCGGGCCTGCTCCGAAGCGATGATAGCGACGCCTTGCTGAACGATGCGCTGTAGATAGGACTGCCGGCAATCGATGACGTTGTAGACCTTGGTGCCATTCCCGAATCGCGGAGTCTCCTCCCCAGACTGGCGCGCTTGCCCCGTTTCCGAGGTCGTGGACCAAACGACGGCCCCATCCTCATAGGTGTGAAAAGGACGATAGCCGAAGTCCATCTCCAGAAGGCCCAGCTTCCAGAGCTGGTAGGCGATGTCTTTTCCCACGTAAGTCACCGTATCGTTGGAGCGAACGATAACCTTTTCGTCGGCGGCTTCGGTGTCCGATTCTCCCGCCAAGTCCATGACCCAGCAAGCGGCGTTTTTACCCTCAACAGCCTTGCGGATCGCGCCGGTTTCCTTGAGCAGGTCAAAGGCACGGTTCCAGAATCGAAGCCTTAGAATATCTCCCTCCCAGGGAAGCAAATCGTATCGAACCCCGACGCGCTCCATGGTCTGCAGGTGACAGCGGACGATGTGGGTGGCGATGGTTGCCGCCATGGTCGCTTCGGGAGGCTCGCCTTCTTCGATTCCTTTGAGAATTTCGTCGCGATGGATCTGATGCGATGGATCGGCGGAGTAGTACTCGGAGACCCGCGCGTAGAGGTTCCAGCAGTAGTGATCGAATCTGTCCGATCCGGCCAGTCGTTCGACCTCCTCGAGCCCCTTGCCCTCCAGATAGCGAAAGCCAACCACCACATCCGCCACCTGGACACCGGTGTCGTCGATGTAGTTTTGAACTTCCACCGTTTCGCCGCAGTAACGAAGGATCTTGACGAAGGTGTCGCCTAGCGCCGCGTTGCGGAGATGCCCGATGTGAGCCGCTTTGTTGGGATTGATGTTGGTGTGCTCGACGATGGTTTTCCCTTCTCGGCCCCGGCCCGTTTCGGCTTCGGAGGCAAACTTGGCAAGGTATTGGCTGCGATCGAAGTACACGTTCAAATAACCGGCGCCGGCGACCTCCACCTTTTGAACTCCCTCGACCGCCTCGAGCGCCGGAGCGAGCGCTTCAGCAATTTTCCTGGGCGCGGTCCTTGCTTTTCGGGCTAAATCGAAACCGACAGTAAAGGCAACATCCCCAAGCTTCGGTTGAGGAGGAGTTTCCGCGGTGACCTCGGATAGCTCGACGTCAAAGCGCGATTTCACCGCCTCGACGAGCGCCCGTTTCAATGATTCCTGGATTTGCTCACTCATGGAGCTGGATTTTATCAGGATTTGGCTTCTTGCTCCCGTAAAAATGCTTGCCAGGGAAGGAAGCGAGTCAGTCTGGAGCCAGTCTGGGGTATGATCGCTCGATGTTAGAGCCACCTCCTGGGCGCGGGAGCGGAATCGATTCATCCGGCGGCTCCAGTAATCCTCGACCTGATTTCAGCCCCACCCGGCGCACTGCGGTGTTGTTGGCCGGCGAGGGGACCTCCGCCGCCTACCTCTGCGGTGCGCTAAAAGCGCTCAACGAGGCCGGCATACGCATTGACCTCCTTGTGGGAAAGGGGGTCGGCGCTGTAGTGGCCGTATTCGGAGCCATTCAAGCTGCAGACAAGCTTTACGGTCCTTCCGGCCTTTTGGCCTTGCTTGCCGGAAAGGCGCCCTGGCGGCTCCGCGCCCCGTACCGGGCGGCGCTCATTTGCTTGGGGATTGCTTTCGGGGTCTTCCTTTCGCCGGCTCTGGTGGGGTTGGTGCTTCTGGTTGCACTACCCCTTCTAGCGGTTGCGCGGATGATCGCCCCGGCGGTGGCGGAATCCCTCTATTCGGGCGTAGAAGGCGAGCTGGCAGCGTTTGTGGGGCAGGCCGACCCATTCTACCTACGTGCCATGGCTTTTCCGCTGGCCTTTCTGTTCGCCTTGCTGACGGTGAGGTGGTTTCTTCCCGGCTTGTTTCGACGGGGAGCGAGCTCGAGTGGGCTAGGCCGATTTCTCGGAGAGGGATTCATCGAGCTCTCACCCTTGAAAGCCGCTCTCGAGCGCAACTTGTGGGAGGCGGTCCGCGGAGCCTCTACCGAAGCGCGACCTCCAGACCGGAAGAGCACGGGACTTTGCTATCGAGACCTGCTTTCTGCCAGTTTGGGGCAAGTCGGCTTTAGAGAGCTCATCTTTTATGCACTGGATTTGGACAGCGGACAGGAAGTTCCTTTCATGCTGCTCAAAGAGCGGTGGCGTTCGCGCATGAGATCCCGTGGGCCGGCTCGGGGTGCGCTGGTGGCCGAGCCTTTGGACCTTGCCGGTGAAGCGGCGCCGGTTCTTTTTGATGCGCTCACCGCCTCGGTAACGCCTCCGGCGCTTCTTCCGGGAGTGGCCCTCAGGCTCCCCTTGGAAGGCCGGCACGGAGGAGAGGTGCACCGGTTCTGCTCCAGTCTCCTGGCCGGCCAAAGCGCGATAGCCGACGCGGTCGCTGCCGGCGCGGAGCAAATCATTTATATCAGCGGAGCCGGGGCGAGCGGCTACCCCGAGGCCGGGCCATTGGAGAAACTGGTGTCGGCGGCGGTTCGTCAGACGCTCGAGACGGACTTACGCTGGGCAAGGCGTGATCCGGGAGGTCCGACGGTGTTCATCGTGCGCCCGGAAAAAACCCGTTTGGGAGCGTTCGAGTTCTCCGGTCGGGTGCTCTCCGGAGGGGAGCGGCTGGGGCTTTCGGCGTTGGTTGCCGAGGGAGAACGTGATACCACACGACTTTTTATCCAACCGGTGGTCGGCGGCAGCGGCCGGCCGAAGCGGGAGGACGAAGCTCATCAAAAGGCAAATTCGGGATTGTCCGCAGAAAGTGGGGCCTGGGGTGAGGGACCTCGCGAGCTTTGAGGCTAGAATGGAATCATGAATGATTTACTGAGCCTGTCGTTTTCCGCTCTTGCGGTTTTTTTTGCCGCGTGGAACGCTTTGCTGATCATCCGCTACATCCAATATCGGCAGGTGGCTCGGGATACTGTTCTTTCGTGGCTTGCCCCGCGCCCGTGGTATTTCAATCTTTGCCTGGGCATTGGTTTCTTCATGGTGGTTCTAACCGGCTTGAGCGCTTTCGTCTTGCACCGGCCGTGGCTCGTTGTGCTGGCGCAAGGGCTCATGGCTCTGTTCTACACCGTCGTCTTTCCCGCATCGTTTCGCATCCGGAGGGGTTTCTATGCTTCGGGAATCTGGACCGAGCGAGGCTTCGTCGGTTACCGGAGTATCCGATGGCTGGGTTGGAAGAAGGCGCCCCAGATCGTTCTCGCCTTGAGAGCGCAAGGGCGTCTTCACGAGCGCTACGCCTTCCTGCGGGTGCCGGGCGACTACTTCGGTCAAGCACGGCGTATTCTCGCCGACAGCATTGATGAGCATTCGCTGTCCCTCGAGACGAGTGTCCTGGGTCTCGAGCAGGAAGCTTCGACTCAAGAGCGCGTATGATGATTGACGTTTTCTTCTGCAGCGTGCTAGGCTCGACAGACTCCCCCAGCTTAGGCCGGGGGATTGTATTTTGGCCATGAACCCGTCGGCGCTTCTTGCTTCGTTGATTCTTCTGCAATCCCCGCAAGACCTTGCCGATCAGCCCGCCTATCGTTTCGAAAGCCGGGTGGACATGGTGTTGGTTCCCGTCGCGGTGACCGACAAAAAAGGAAACTTCGTGAAGGGCCTGGGGCCGGAAGACTTCCGTATTTACGAGGATGGAGTCAAGCAGGAAATCGCTCTGTTTGTGGCCGGACTCGAAGAGTCATGGGTGGAATTGGCACCCGATCTCAAAGAGGCGCTTTCCGGAAAGCAGGTCATCGGTTTGATCCTGGATACCAGCGGCAGCATGGAAAAGGAAATCGGGCTGGTGCGCGAAGCCGCTTTGAAGTTTCTCAGTAACATCCCGAAGACCGAGCACCTGCTCATCCTCGATTTCGACGAGAGCATACGCCTCTCCGAGTACTCGTCGGACGACCAACGTCGCATCGACGCCCGTATCTATGAGCTCGAGCCGGAGGGCTGGACCGCTCTTTATGATGCGGTGGGAACTATCCTCGAGCGAGTCTACGCTTATGACGGCAAAAAGACACTGGTTCTTTTCAGCGACGGAGTGGACTCGCGGAGTTTGCTCGGTGAGGGCGAGTGTTTGGACATGGTGCGAGCCTCTGATGTGACCATTCATTCGATTCACTTCAGCGAGGATGCCTGGCGGCGTCCCCAGCGCGGTTTCCAACAGTCGAGATTCTTGCGCCGGATCTCCGACCTCACCGGCGGCTCCTACTTTGCCGCCAGGTCGCTGGCAAGCCTGGACGAGTTCTACGACCGGATCCTCGAGGAGCTTTTCAGTCAGTACAACATCGGTTACGTCTCTAGCAACTCCAAATGGGACGGTCGCTACCGAAAGATTAAGATCGAGGTGCGGGGCGACGACCTCAAGTGGAGGGCCCGCCGCGGATACACCAGTCCGCTGTCCGTGGACGAGACACAAAAATGAAAGCGACGTTCGAAGTGTCAAGCAAATTCTATAACGCTGAAATCCGGCGGGTGGAAAAACCGGCAGGGGAGAAGTTCGAGATTTGCGAGGTCACCGTGCGTGGGCCGGACGAAGGACGGGTCCAAGGCATCCTCAAGCTGACCCAGGACGCTCTCGATGTGGCGGATCAGAGGGCTGCCGAAGAGGGAGGCTCCGCTCAAGATTGGCTGGCACGTGGTTGCGCCCGCGCGCTGGCGGCCGAAGTGGTGATCCGCAAATTGAAATCAGACTTCACCTTTTGGGTCGATCACCGGTGGGTCGCTGGAGCCGATTCCTGATTCCCGTCTTGGACCGAGAGCACTTTTAATTAAGAAAGGTTTATTAGTGGGGGCGCTTTGCGCCCGGCAATCCCCCAGCTTCGCTGGGGGATTATTATTGAGTATAATAACTGTAGGTAGCGTCTGGCGAGTGAATGTCATTGGGTGTGAACGAGGCAGGGCTCATGCGTTTGGTGAGGTTAGCTGCTTGGACTTTGACCGCATGCGCTCTCGGTCTGACCGGCCTGTTTGCCGCCGGCGCCGCACGACGGGAGCCTACCAAGGAGCCGGAAGCCCAGGCCTTCATTACCGTCGACGAGCACGATTTTCCCTCGCTTCAACGGGCGGCCGGGCCGCGGGAGTTTTACTTCACTCGGGCCGCTTATACCGGCTACGGCTTTCGCAACTTCCGTAGCTGGAGCGTCGATTTCCCCAAAGCCGACAGGCAGTTTCTCATCGGGCTACGACGGCTCACCAACCTGGATGCTTATGAACTGGAGAATCCCATTCGGCTGACCGACCCCGATCTTGGGCGCTTTCCTTTCATCTATGCCGTCGAGGTCGGCTATATGGCTTTGACCGATGCCGAGGTCGCGGGGCTCAGGCGGTATCTCTTGGCCGGAGGATTTCTAGTCGTCGACGACTTTTGGGGAAGCTTCGAATGGGAGAATCTCGAGCTCGAGGTTGATCGTGTTCTTCCCGAGTACGACATTGTGGGGATTCCGCTCGATCATCCCTTGTTCAGCTGTTTTTACAATATAAAAAAAATCTTGCAGATTCCCAACGTGGGGCAGGGTATCGCCGGGGGGCCGACCTGGGAAAAGGATGGCTACATTCCCGCGGTGCGGGGGATCTTTGATGACAAAGGCCGGTTGATGGTGGTGATCAACTGGAATACCGACCTGGGCGATGCCTGGGAATGGGCGGAGAATCCCTACTACCCGCTGAAGTTCTCGACTTATGCCTATCAAATGGGAGTGAATTTCATCATCTATGCGATGAGTCACTAGTGTTCCCTCCGAATTTTTCTTGATCGGGCCCTTGCTTGCTTCTTGTTCACGTTAATATAGATGAAGGCGGAGCGCAGGGCAGCCCGGTGCCGTCCGCGTTCAGCACAGAAGGGAATTCTGTTTTTATAGGCAGCTTGGATAATGGCCTCCACTTTAGAAAGCCTTTTTGAGTTTCTATTCAAATACCGCCCTTTGATTTTCCAAAAGGGGCACTTCACCCTGGCAGCGTCCTGGCCGCTCTATTTGCTCGGTGTTTTGATCCTGGTGGCCGCGGTGCCCATCGTTTTGCGCTACCGCAGCATTCGAGGCAAGAGCCGTGTCGTTGACCGGATCCTACTGACGGCGCTCAGAGTCTCGGCCTTGGCGCTCGTTCTGTTTTGCCTGCTGCAGCCTGCGCTGGTTCTTTCCACCGTCGTGCCGCAGCGAAGCTTCGTCGGGGTCTTGCTCGACGACTCGAAGAGCATGCAGATTGCCGACCAGGGCGGGGTTCCCCGCGGCCGATTTCTCCTCGATCAGTTCGGCCCCGAGGGGAGCCCGCTTTTCGAGGCACTCGCCGATAAGTTCAAGCTGCGCCTGTTCGGCTTTTCATCGACCGCGGAAAGGGTCGATGATGCTTCGGCGCTGACGTTTCGGGGAGCGCGAACCCACCTGGGGCAGGTCCTGGAACGGGTCGCGGACGAGCTGGCCACCGTACCCCTTGCCGGTCTCGTCCTGGCGAGCGACGGCGCCGATAACTCCTATACAGGGTTGAACGAAGCATTGCTTACTCTCAAGGCCCGCGGGGTGCCGGTTTACACCCTCGGTGTGGGCAGAGAGCAGTTCACGAAAGACATCGAGCTCACCCGGGTGGATGCACCGCGAACCGTCCTCAAAGGCTCGTCGTTGGTGGTGGACGTGGTCATTTCTCAGCGGGGCTTTAGCGGAGTGCGCGTACGGTTGGACATCGAGGACTCGGGGCGCATCATCAACTCCCGGGAGATCGAGCTTCCCGAGGAAGGCGAAACCGCAACGGTTCGAGTTCACGTCACCGCGTCGGAAGCCGGAGCTCGACCCTTCCGATTCCGGGTCGCCCCGCAGCCGGGGGAAATGGTGACCCAGAACAACCAGAGAGAAATGCTGATCCACGTCGAGGATCGTCGCGAGAAGATTCTGTACTTCGAAGGCGAGCCACGATTCGAGCTCAAGTTCATTCGCCGCGCCGTGGTGGATGACGAGAACCTCCAGCTGGTGTGCCTCCAGCGCACCGCAGAAAACAAGTACTTGCGGCTCGACGTCGACGACGCCGAGGAGCTCGCCGGCGGTTTTCCAAAGACACGTGAGGAGCTCTTCCGGTATAAAGGGTTGATTCTCGGAAGCGTGGAGGCGAGTTATTTCACCCACGATCAGCTTCGAATGATTGCCGACTTTGTGAGCCAGCGAGGTGGCGGTTTGCTGACTCTGGGAGGGCGCCGGGCCTTCTCGATGGGTGGCTATGCGGGAACGCCGGTGGCTGACGTGTTGCCGGTGGTTCTGGAGGATGATGCGAGGACAAGCGGCTCCGACGAGCCTTTTTTTAGCACCGTGAACGTGGAGCTGACGCCGGTGGGCCGGACGCATCCGGTGACCCAGTTCGACGACGATATGGAAGAGAATGCGAAACGTTGGGCGGAGCTTCCGCCGCTTTCCATTCTAAACTTCATACAGAGGGTCAAGCCGGGTGCAACCACGCTTCTGGTCGGCAACAACGAGGAGCTTGCCGGCGAACAGGTGGTCCTTGCCTTTCAGCGCTACGGCCGAGGTAGGGCGCTGGCTTTCACCGTCCACGACTCCTGGCAGTGGCAGATGCATGCCACGATTCCGCTCGAAGACATGACCCATGAGATGCTGTGGAGAAAGCTCTTGCGGTGGCTGGTCAGCTACGTTCCCGATCGGGTTGTGGTAACGACGTCTCGGGATCGCTTTGCCCCCCGCGAAACGGTCTCCGTGACCGCCGAGGTGGAAGACGATCGGTTTCTCAAAGTGAACAATGCCCGGGTAGTGGCGGAAGTAAAGGATCCTTCGGGCGCGCGTATCGACCTACTGATGGAGTGGACGGTGGACAAAGACGGTGAGTACCGGGCGACGTTCGTCCCCGAAGAAAAGGGTCTTTACGAAATCGGTATCCAGGCAGAGCGGGAGGGGGCGATGCTTGGCAGTGCCACCACCTATGTGGAAGTGACGGATCTCGCAGACGAATATTTCAACGCCGAAATGCGCTCCGAGCTCCTCCGGCGCATCGGCGAAGAAACCGGGGGGCGGTTCTACACTCCGGAAACGGCGAGCCGTATGGCGGAGGATATGACCTACACGGAGGGGGGCACTACGATACTGGAAAGAAAAGACCTTTGGGATATGCCGGCCGTGTTTTTGCTGTTGATGGCTTTGGTCGGAACCGAGTGGGGCTACCGCAAAGCGAGGGGATTGGCGTGAAGCTTCAGCACCTTTTGCTGGCCGCGCTGGCTTCGGCAACCGTCGCGCAGGCGGCCGGCGAGAGCTACTTGCTCATCGTGAGCGGTTTGGGCGGTGAGCCTTCTTATAAAGAGCGTTTCCACCAACAGTCCATCGCTCTGCTGGAGGTGGCCAAGTCCCAGTATGGATTGGCGGATGACCAAGTCATTTATCTTGCCGAAGATCCCGAGCTCAACCCGGAGCGAACAACCGATCGTTCGACCAAAGACAATGTCGTCAAAGCGCTCGAAACCTTTTTGACTCGGGTGCGGCCCGGGGATCAACTCTACCTGGTATTCTTCGGCCACGGGAGTTTTCGTTCCGGGGAGTCGCGACTCAACCTTCCCGGTCCCGATCTCACCGCCACCGAGCTGGCCATGCTTCTCGAGCCTTTTTCCGCCCAACAGGTGATCTTCGTCAACACCGCCAGCGCCAGCGGGGGATTTGTAAAAGCCCTTTCGGGAAAAAACCGCATCGTGGTGACCGCCACCAAATCCGGCATGGAGCGGAACGAGACCGTCTTTGGTGGATATTTCGTGGAGGCCTACGAGAGCGGTGGAGCCGACGTCAACAAAGACCAGCGGGTATCGGTTTACGAAGCCTTCGAGTACGCCCGGCGTCAGGTCGGCCGATTCTATGAGGAAAATAATCGGCTCATGACCGAGCATGCGATTTTGGATGACAACGGGGATGGGACCGGTACTCATGATGCGGAGAAGTCCAAAAAAACAGCCGACGGTTCGTTGGCTTCGAGCTCCTATTTAGTGGCAGCCAGCGCCGTCCGGGAACGGCCGGGCGCCGAGCTGGACGATCCGGAGCTGGCGGCGCTTTATGAAGAAATGCGGGCCCTCGAGTCGCGGGTGGAGATTTTAATAACCCAAAAAGACGCCATGTCCTCCGATCTCTACCTGGCAGAGCTCGAGAAGCTTCTGGTCGAGCTGGCCAAGAAAAACCGCGCTATTGAAGGAGTGGAAGAGAAAACCTCGAAATTCGAGGTGCGGGAATGAAGTTCAAAGCGCGTCGAACGGTGGCTTTGTGGATGGCCCAGGCGGCTTGGATGGTCACCTTTGCGGTGCCCTTTGCCGCGGCCCAGGGGAGCGAGCTGGCAGGGGCCGATAAGGCACTGCGTGAAGGTCGTTACTCAGAGGCGATCGAGGCTTATTCCGACCACCTTGACAAGGAAGGCTCGGCTCTCCGGGCTCATCGCGGCCTCATCGTGGCGTTGCGTGAGACCGGTCGTTACCGCGAGGCAATAGAGAGAGCCAAAGAGTTCAAGCAAGCTCACTCAGACTCTTTCGAGCTCGATAATTTGCTCGGCGAGATCCTCTATGAGACCGGCCGGCTCGAATCGGCCGAAGAAGCCTTCGAGCGCTCGCTGGCCGGCCGAGCTTCCGATCGGTTGACGGCGGAGCTCAACCTTGCGGTCACCCGCTTCGAACGGGGCGAGCGCGAGGAATCCCTGCGCCGGTTCGATCGCTTCATCGACGTTTACAACACCAGCCAAAGCTTGTCTTCTGAGACGCTCACCGCGGTGGGCACCGCTTGCCGTTACCTGGGCGCCCTCAACCCTCAGCTTTTCAAAGACGCGTTGAAGGCTTTCGATGAGGCGGTGGCCGCCGACCGCGGCAACCTGGAGCCACGATTGAGAACCGGCGAGCTCCTCCTGGAAAAATACAACAGCACCGATGCCCAGGAGACGTTTAAGGAAATACTTTCGATCAATCCGACTCATCCGCGGGCCCTTCTAGGCTTGGCGCAGGTGCTGCATTTCAACGGCTCGCCGGAAGCTCTGGATCTCGTTCACAAAGCTCTAGAGGTCAATCCCAATCTGGTGCCGGCCCGCGGCTTCGCGGCCCGGCTCGAGCTCGAGCTGGAAAACTACGAGGAGGCGGCCCGGGAGGCGGAAGCGGCGCTCGAAGTGAACCCGCACTCATTCGATGCGCTTTCCATACTGGCAGCGGCGCGTTTCCTGAAGGGAGACAAGCCGGGGTTCGATGAGGCCGAGGCACGTGTTCTTGCCCTCAACCCCCGCCATGCGGATTTCTACAACACTTTGGCCGACCTCTGTGTCCAGAACCGTCTCTACCGGCAAGCGGTCGATTTCGCCCGCCGGGCGGTGGATCTCGACCAAAAATCCTGGCGGGGATACGGACTGATCGGTCTCAACCAGCTTCGCCTGGGGCTGATGGAAGAGGGACGAGGGAACCTGGAGCGCTCTTTTGAAGGCGATCCCTACAATGTTTGGATCAAGAACACCCTCGACCTGGTGGATACGTTTCCCAACTACCTGGAGACCCGAAGCGACCGTTTTTTGGTGGTGGTGGACGGCAAAGAGTCAGAGCTTTTCGCCCCCTTTGTGATGTCGATAGCCGAGGAGGCTTATGATCGGTTGGCCACCCGCTACCGGTACCGACCTGCCACCCCGATTCGCGTAGAAGTTTATCCTTCTCACGCCGATTTTTCGGTACGCACGATTGGACTGGCCGGCCTCGGTGCTCTGGGAGTGTGCTTCGGACCGGTGGTGGCCATCGACTCGCCCTCGGCCCGGAAAATAGGCGAGTTCAACTGGGCTTCGACCCTTTGGCACGAGTTGATGCACTCGGTGAGCCTGGGAGCAACCGATCACAAAGTGCCACGATGGTTCTCGGAGGGGCTCTCTGTTTACGAGGAGCGAAAAGCGCGTCCCGGATGGGGGGATGACGCCAGCGTTTCCTTCTTGTTGGCCTTGAAGCAGGGCAAGCTACTTCCCATCGCCTCCCTCAACAATGGATTCATCCGACCCAGCTTCCCCCAGCAAATCGGAATCTCTTATTACCAGGCGTCTCTCATTTGCGATCTCATCGAGCGGGACCACGGATTCGACGCCATTCTCGACATGCTGGCCGGCTACCGGCAGGGGATGGGGACAGCCGAACTATTCGAGAAGGTCTTGAGCTGTGATACCGAATGCTTCGACAAAAAGCTCGATGCCTACATGAAGGAGCAATTTGCCACGCCCATGGCGGCGATCCACCCCTCGGAGGAAGGCCACCCGATCCAGGTCCTTGCTCCCCGAGGCCTGCGCGCCCAGGCGGATGCCGTTCCTCAGGACTTTGCGGCGCAACTAGCCGCCGGCATCGCGCTCTTCAAGGAGGATGATTACGACGAGGCGTTGCCGTATTTGGACCGCGCCAAGCGGCTCTTCCCCGGCTACGGTGGCAACGACAGTCCCTCCTGGTTCCTGGCGCAGATATACAAGAAAGAAGGCAAGCCGGCGAAGGCCGCCGAAGAGCTTGCCCAACTGGTCTCGATCAACGAGAGACACTACCAAGCCCACATCCAGTTGGCTGCACTTTTCGACAGTTCAGGCGAAAAGAAAAAAGCGGCGGAAATGCTGGAGCGGGCACTCTACATCTATCCTTTCGAAAGCTCGGTTCACCGTGACTTGGCGACTCTCTACCGAGGTGAGCGGCGCTACCGGGACGTCATCCGTGCGCGAGGAGCCCTGGTGGCTCTGGAGCCGGTGGATCGGGCTCAAGTGCTTTACGAGCTGGCTTTGGCCTACCATGAAGCAGGCGAGCCGGCGGCTGCGCGGCGGGAACTGCTGGGGGCGCTCGAGATTGCACCCACCTTTGGTGAGGCGCTCGAGCTTTTGTTGAAATTGCAGCCCGGCCCCAGCGGAGGCCAGCCATGAAGCGTCTTATTCTGCTTTTGACTTTAATCACAGCTGTCGTGGCAGGCGGAGTGCCCCTGCTGGCAAGCCTGGACGACTCACCCGACGTCCCCTACGAGAACTTTCCTTATAACGGGAAGTTCACCTTCGTCCGCCTGCGCTTCGATCCTCTGTATTGGGGCCGCGGGAGGTACATGTGGGGGCTCGATTTGAAATGGAACCATGACTATCCTCGAGGGGAGAGCCACTTCACCAAGATGTTGAGTGAGCTCACTTACATCGACACCAACACGGGAGGTGGCAACATACTGTCCTTGACCGATCCGGAGCTGTTTCAGTACCCCTGGGCGTATATTTGCGAGGTGGGCTTCATGGACCTCACCGACGAGGAGATCGAGAATTTGAGGACCTACCTCCTCAAAGGGGGCTTTCTGGTGGTGGACGATTTCATCATGCACCATTGGTACAACTTCGTCGATCAGATGGCCAAGATCTTTCCCGAAGGGCAGATCGTGGAGCTCGACGTCTCCGATCCGGTTTTCGATTCGTTCTTCCATATCGAGTCGTTGGATTTCCCTCACCCCGGCGATCCGAGGATGATGGGCGAGTTTTACGGGATCTACGAGGACAACGATCCAAGCAAGAGGTTGATGGTTTTGGCCAATTACAACATGGATATAGGGGACTATTGGGAATGGTCCGACACCGGGTGGATTCCCATCGAATTATCGAACGAAGCCTACAAACTGGGCATCAACTACGTCATATACGGGATGACGCACTGACGCTTTTCGCGTAAGGACGGAAAGGAGACATGTTGGAGAAACTCGAATCAAATGTGGCTCTCGAGTCGGCGGATGACATTGATTTGGCTGATCGGATGAAAGGGGCACGCGACCAGATCTTGGCCGAGCTCAGAAAGACCATTATCGGTCAAGACGAAGTGATGGAGCAGGTGCTGCTTTCTCTGTTTGTCGGAGGCAACAGCATCATTACCGGCGTGCCGGGGCTGGCGAAAACCCTCATCGTGCACACCGTGGCCCAAGTGCTCGATTTGAACTTCGCCCGAATTCAATTCACCCCCGACCTCATGCCGTCCGACATTACCGGAACCGACATCATTCAAGAAGATGCTGCCACCGGCAAGCGGGAGCTGGTCTTCATGCCCGGGCCCATTTTCAACAACATCGTCCTGGCGGACGAGATCAACCGCACGCCACCCAAGACCCAATCGGCTCTCCTCGAGGCGATGCAGGAGCATCAAGTTACGATTCAAGGTCGGACCTACAATCTCCAGGAGCCGTTCTTCGTCTTTGCCACCCAGAATCCCATTGAGCTGGAGGGGACCTATCCGCTACCCGAAGCGCAGCTCGATCGGTTCATGTTCAACATCATCATCCAATACATGCCCGAGGACGACGAGCTCGAAGTGGTCAGGGCTACCACTGCGATACAGACGTTCGATTACGAGCATGTAGTGACCGGCGAGGACATCGTGGCCTTCCAGGCACTGGTGCGACGAGTCCCGGTCTCGGAGATGGTCATGCGCTACGCGGTTCAGCTGGCCCGCACCTCGCGCCCAGGGGAAGAGGGAGCGCCGGAGTTCATCAAGAAGTGGCTGGACTACGGCGCCAGTGTCCGGGCTGCCCAGTACCTCATTTTGGGAAGCAAAGCCCGCTCGATCATGAACGGTCGGTACCATGTGAGCTTCGATGACGTGCGGGCTCTGGCCCTGCCGGTGTTTCGCCATCGGTTGTTGACCAACTTTCACGCCGAGTCGGAACGAATCACCACCGAGCAGATCACCGAGCAGTTACTGGACGCGGTTGCGGTGCCGAAGTCCCAAATGTAGAGGACTTATGGTTTTTCGAGGGGGTCGACGTCAAGCCGAGGCAACGCCCTCGGCTCGTTTCGTCGACCCCAACGTTCTAGGCAGGATTGCCAACCTTGAGCTTTTGGCTAGAACCGTGGTCGAAGGATTCATCAGCGGGCTCCATCGCTCCCCGTACCTGGGCCGTTCGGTGGACTTCGCCGAACATCGTCCCTACATGCCGGGTGATGATATCCGACGGATCGACTGGAGACTCTTCGCTCGTACGGACCGATTCTATCTGAAGGAGTTCGAAGCCGATAGCAATACCGACTTTACGCTGCTGCTGGATATCTCGCGGTCGATGAGCTTTCACAGCAAAGGGATTTCCAAGCTGGATTACGCGCGCTACTTGGGGGCCTGCTTGGCTTATTTCTCTCACAAGCAGCGCGACAGGGTGGGCTTGGTGACCTTCGATGAGAAGATTGTCGACTTCGTGCCTCCGAGAGCCAAGCATCTGGACACCGTTCTGGACACCATCGATCGGGCCCGGCCGGGCGGTACGAGCAACTTACAGAAGCCGCTGTTCAAGGTGGCGGAAGCGCTCATCCGGCGCGGCATCATCGTTCTTATTTCCGATCTCTACGACGAGCCGGCGGCGGTGCTCGATGCCGTCAAGGGTCTGCGCTACAAAGGAAATGACCTGATCGTTTTTCATATTCTCGATCCGGCTGAGATCCGGTTCCCTTACGACGAGTCGGCCAACTACCGGGATCTGGAGACCGGAGAGAGCATACCCGTTGTTCCCGACTATCTTCGTGAGCAGTACCGCAAACTGGTCTCCGAGCACATCGAAAGGCTGAGCCGCGTTTTGGGCGACAACCGAATTGACTACGCCATGTTCGATACTTCCATCCCGCTGGATTTCGCTTTGCTCAACTACTTGTCCAACCGTCAGCGGAGAATCCGGGTGCGGTAATGGGGCTCGCTTTTCTAACACCTTTGTTCTTCGTGGGCGCCCTGGCTCTTGCCATTCCGATTCTGATCCATTTGACCCACCGGGAAAAGCGGGAGATCGTGGAGTTCCCCTCCTTGATGTTTCTGCAGAAGATCCCTTATCGATCGGTGCGTCGGCAAAAGATTCGGCAGTGGCTGCTTTTTCTCTTGAGGTGTGCTGCTTTGCTCGCCATCATCGCCGCTTTTGCCCGCCCCTATTGGGAGCGGATCGGGGCCGCCGCCGGCGCCATCAGCGGGGCTCGTGAGGTGGTGATCCTGGTGGACCGTTCCTACAGCATGGGGTACGGCGATCGCTGGGAGCGGGCACTCGAAGCGGCACAGAATGCAATTGCCACCGTGAGCCCCGAAGATCGTGCTACTTTGGTCGCCTTCTCCGATCGCTCGGAGGCTCTGAATCAACCCACCTCGGACCGTGGCGAGCTCAATCGAGCTCTGGCCGCCGTAGAGCTTGGCTCGGGCACCACGCGCTATGGGCCGGCTCTGCAGCTGGCTAAAAAGCTCCTCGAGCAATCCAAGCTTCCCCTACGGGAAGTCCTGTTGATCACTGATTTTCAAAAGATTGGTTGGCAGGGAGAGGCGGAGATTCAGCTTCCGGAGGGAACGGTTGTCACTCCCATCGTCCTCTCCGATCCCGACACTTCGAACGTATCGGTGACCACGGTTATCTTGGAGCGCGAATATCTCGCGGATCGTGAGAGAGTGGTGGTCTCGGCGCGTCTCACCAACAAAGGTATTGTGCCCTATGAAGGTTCGCGGGTTTGGCTCGAAGTCGGAGGTCGCAGGCTTCAAGACAAGCCGGTGAGCTTCGAGCCGAATAGCTCGGTCACGGTGACTTTCGATCCCTTTACCCTCCCCGAAGGCATCTCGCGCGGCACCGTCCGCCTCGAGGACGATGCTCTGCCACAGGACAACCAGTTTAATTTCGTGCTCTGGCCCGGCCAGTCCCTGTCGGTTCTCATTCTGGAAGGGGGTGGTCGTCGGGCTCAGCGGAGCCTTTATCTCACCCGGTCGCTCGATATTGGCGATCGTCCTTCCTTCGATGTGGCTGTCAGCAAGCTCAGCAATTTTCGGAAAGCAGACTTGAGGGGGCGCTCGGTGGTGTTGCTCAACGATACCGCCGCTCCCGGGGCGCAGGCGGGAGGGCAGCTGAAGGAATTTGTCTCAAACGGGGGCGGGCTGGTGATCGTTTTGGGCGAGGGCAGCGATCCCTCGGGCTGGGGGGAGGCCCTGGCCGAGCTTTTGCCGGCTCGGTGGGGTGCTCCGACGGATCGCTCGACGGACTGGGGCGGAACTTTGTCTTACATCGATTACAGCCACCCGGTATTCGAGATCTTCAGCGCTCCTCACAGCGGAGATTTCTCACCGGCTCGATTCTTTCGTTACCGGCCGATGGATGCGGTGCTCGATCGGGGAGTGCTGGCCCGGTTCGATGACGGAGCGGTGGCGCTTGCTGAAAAAGCGTTCGGCAAGGGCAAGGTCCTGGTCTGGAGCTCCACCCTCGACACGTTTTGGAACGATCTGGCGCTTCAGCCTGTATTCCTTCCGTTCGTGCATCAACTCGCCAAGTACGCAGCGGATTACTCGGAGGCCGAGTCCTGGCAGACGGTCGGTGACCTCGTCGATCTGGCTCGATATCTGGAGCATGCGGGGATCCAAGTCCAGGAACCGGCCACCTTGGGCGGGCCCGAGCTGGTTGCATTAACACCCTCGGGTGAGAAGTCTTATCTTTCCAGCCAGAAGGGCCTAAATCTTCTCGCGTTGGATCAACAGGGGTTCTACGATCTTCGCCCGGTAGGTGCGAGCTCTCAATTTGGCGAGCCTCTGTCTCTGGCGGTCAATCTCGATCTGACCGAGTCGGATCTGTCCTCGCTGGATCCGGAAGAGCTCATCGCTGCCATCAGTTTCCGGCAGGGCGATGTTTCGGTCGTGGCGGGAGCCAACTTGACGCCCGAGGACCACGAGCGGAGACAGAATTTCTGGTGGTACCTTTTGCTGGGAGCTTTTCTGCTGCTAATGGTTGAAACGGCTTTCTCCAATCGGCTTTCACGGGCGGCACGATGAAATCGATTCGAAGAGAAGAACTAACCGCGGAGACGCAGAGTACGCGGAGGGAACGCAGAGAAGAAACTCTGCGTCCTCTGCGCCTCTGCGGTGATTCTTTGAGAGGGAAAAGCGATGTTTGACACATCGATATTGAAGAGCGAAGACTCGTTTACCTACGAGGAGTTGTTGCACGTCATCCACAAAGTGCGCAACCGCTGGCGACTGCGATTGGCCCTTCGAGGAGCCGCGATCGTCCTCGCGTTGGGTTTCATCGTTTTCGCCATATCGGCCTACGGGATGGATTACTTCCGCTACAGCGAGTGGGCCGTAGTTGCATTTCGACTCTTTGCCTACCTCGCGCTGGCCGCCCTGACGGTGCGTTTCCTGATCCTTCTACCGTTGTTCCGCCGGGTGAGCGACGAGCAAGTCGCGCTCTACATCGAGGAACATGAGCCGTCTCTGCAGCAGGCCTTGGTGAGTGCCGTCGAAGCGGGCGCCGCTCGGCCCGAGGACATGAGCCCCGACCACTCGCCGGCTCTGATCCGGCAGCTGGTTTATCAGGCGGTCGAGAAGTGTGGCGAGATGGATTACGGCCGTCGCGTCGAGCATCGGAGCCTGCAGAAAACTTCGGGCACGATGACCGCCTTCGCGGCGCTCGGCATGGTGGCGGTTTTGTTGAGTCCTGCCTTCATGCGGCACGCCGCTTCGCTGTTGTTCAATCCTTTTCAGAGCGCCAAGGCGGCGAGCCCCTATTTCATAACGGTGGATCCGGGTGACACCGGCGTTGCCCGGGGCGCGGACCAATGGATCCATGCGAGACTCGACGGATTCGATTCAGATCAAGTCGAGATCACGGTGAAGCCGTCGGGAGAGGAGAGTTGGCAGCGATGGCCGATGGCCTTCGACGATGGGTCGGGTACCTACTCCTTCATGCTCTTCGACCTGCAGACCCCAATGAATTATTACGTCGAGGCCAGCGGTGTGCGATCGGATCTCTTCAGCATCGATGTGTCCGACCTCCCGTTCGTTCAAAACATCGACTTGACGTACCACTTTCCCGAATACACCGGGCTCACACCCCGTAGGGTGGAAGACGGTGGTGACATAGCCGCGATCCGGGGCACCCAGGTCCATTTGACGGTGACTCCCACGGTCAGAGTGGCCGGGGGACGAATGCGACTGGAAGAGGCTGAGCCCATTCCCTTGGAGCTGGCCGGCGACACCACTTTGAGCGGCGTCCTGGAGGTCACAACTGACGGCTTTTACAAAATCGAGCTGGAGGCCTTCGACGGGACCCTGCACGACGCCTCTGCCGACTACACCATTGAAGTGCTCAGCGACCAGCCCCCCTCGGTAACCTTTTCCAAGCCGGGGCGGGATTCGAAGGTCAACTCCATCGAGGAAGTGTTCACCGAGGTCAAAGCCGAAGACGATTTCGGCATCGGCAAACTGGAGTTGGTTTATTCGATAAATGGGAGCCCCAACGAAATTGTTCCGCTGCTCACGACCGGCAGCCTCAAAAAGGAGTTTACCGCCGGGCATACGTTCTTTCTGGAAGACTGGCAACTGGTGCCCGGTGATTTTATCTCCTATTTTGCGCGTGCCTCGGATACCGACCACATCTCGGGGCCGCAAACCGCGACCACCGATATTTATTTCATCGAGGTACGGCCCTTCGGCAAGGAGTACCGGCAGGCGCAGCAGGGGGGAATGCAAGGCGGGGGTGCGGGTGCCGACGGCGCGCTGTCGCTTCGACAAAGACAAATCGTGGCTGCCACCTTCAAGCTCATTCGGGACAAAGAGAAGTATTCTGCCGACGACTACTCCGAGAACCTGACCACATTGGCCTTGATGCAGGGCCGCTTGCGCGAGCAAGTGGTAAACCTCCTGCGCCGTATGGGTAACCGGGGCATTTCCCGGCCGGACTCCGATTTCGGCAAGATTGCTGATTCGCTGCAACGGGCTATCGAAGAGATGGAGCCCGCCGAGGAGAAGCTCATGGCGGGCCAGCCCAGCGAAGCTTTGCCATCGGAACAGCGGGCCTTACAGCACTTGCAGCGGGCCGAGGCGGCTTTCAGAGAGGTTCAAGTGTCGTTTGGCGGTGGTGGCGGCGGCGGCGGCGGTGAGCAGTCCAACGCCGAGGACTTGGCGGATCTTTTCGAGCTCGAGATGGACAAGCTGAAGAATCAGTACGAAACCGTCGCCAGGGGCGAGCGGCAATCGATGGACAACCAGGTGGACGAAGCCCTACAGAGGTTGCAGGAGCTGGCTCGGCGGCAGCTACAGGAAAACGAGCGGATGAAACGTTTGGGGAACACCCCCAATCCATCGGGACGTGGTGGTGCAAACCAGAGGGAGTTGGCGGAAGAAGCCGAAGAGCTGGCTCGAAAACTCGAGCGGTTGGCCCGAGAAGAGTCCTTGCCGGACCTGAATGAAACCGCCAGGCGGTTACGGCAATCCGCTGACGCCATGCGGCGCGGAGCCAGCAGTGGAGCTTCGGGCTCGCTTTCCGAAGGGATCGCTGCTCTGGACAAGCTGAAGGACGCACGGCGGCTTCTGGAAAAGAACCGCTCGGTTCGCCTCGAGCGAGATGTCGAGGATGCCTTATCGCGAGCCAAGCGGCTCGCCAGTCAGCAAGACAAGATCCAGTCGGAAGTGGCGAAGCTCGGCCAAGGAGATGCGGGTGAGATGGACCGGATCCAGAGGATGCTGGAGCGTAAAGATGAGATGGCCTCCGAGGTGGCGGACCTCGAGTCGCAGATAGACCGTATGGCCCGGGAGTCGCGCCGCGAACAAAAGGACGCTTCGCGAAAGCTGCAGGAGGCTGCGAACTCCATACGCGACAACAAGCTCAAGGAGAAGATCCGCTACTCGAAAGGTGTGGTGCAAGGCCGGTCGCCCGAGTATGCGCGGAAGTTCGAGGAGCAGGTCGGCTCCGACATTGATGAGCTGGTGGGTAGGCTCGGTGAGGCGGCCGGATCCATCGGTAAGTCCCAAGAGGCGGAAGTGGCCGGCGCCCTGGATAAGGCCCGGGATCTGGTGCGCAACCTTGAATCTCTAGGGGAACGGGTCCGCGAACGGCAGGAGCAGCAAGCCCGTGGTTTGCGAAAGCCCGGACAAGGACGCCAGCAGGAGTCCTCTTCCGACGGGCGCGGCCAGGGCGAGGGGCAAGGCCAGCAAGATAGCCAAGGCTCTCAAAGCGGAGAATCCGAAGGGCAGCAAGAGGCGGATGCTTCCGGTAACCAAAGCGGACAAGGCGAGGGGGGTCGGCAAGGGCAGGCCGGTCAGGACTACGGAACCGGTGGTTCTTATGGGGCCGGCTCTCAGTCCGGCTCGAACTTCCAGCCCGGTACCTTCTCCTCGGAGGAGATTCGCCAACTGCGCCGCGAGTTTCGCGAGCGTGGCCGAGAAGCGGACGACCTGAGGCGCGAGCTGGCGCGCCAGGACCTCCAGGTTCCCGATCTACAGAGCATCATCGAGCGCATGAAGGCTTTCGATGAAAAACAGATTTACCTGGATCCTCTCGGCTTCGATGAGTTGCAGGGCTCCTTGCTCGAAGAGCTCAAGCAGTTCGAGTACTGGCTGCGCCGAGAACTGGAAGGCATCGGTAACGAGAAGTTGTTCCTTAGCGGGTCGGATCAAGTGCCTTCTGAGTTCAGAAAGCTGGTGGAAGAGTACTACCGTTCTCTTTCAAATGAGCCGGGCGGGGGCGGTTCGAACTGAAGGACACTATTTGCTCACCTTGCTGCCCTAATGTAGTATCTCCTGGTGAATCTTCCGGCGCCCGCGCGCATAACCATCCCAACAAAAGGTAAGACACGGTGACTGACTCAGGATTCGACTCACTGCAGATTTCCCAAGCCACACTCGGTTCTCTAAGTGAAATGGGCTACATTTCTCCTACTGATGTGCAGGCGGAAACAATACCCAAAGCTTTCGCCGGTCATGACTTGGTGGTCATGTCGCGAACCGGCACCGGAAAGACGGCGGCATTCGGCGTGCCCATCACCGAAAAAGTCGACACCCAAAGGGCCGAGATACAGGCGCTGGTATTGACCCCCACCCGGGAGCTGGCGATCCAAGTGGCGGAGGAGTTCGAAAAAATCGGCAAAGGCCGCCAGGTCCGGGTGCAAGCCATTTACGGCGGTGAGTCGATTGCGGGGCAAATCGAAGGCATCCGGGCCGGTGCTCACGTGGTGGTGGGGACACCCGGTCGGGTGTTGGATCATCTGAAGCGGCGCACCTTGCGGTTGGGAGCGGTTCAGGTTCTGGTGCTCGATGAAGCGGACAAAATGCTCGACATGGGTTTCGCCCAGGAGATGAGCGAGATCATGGCCTATATGCCCGAAACCCGCCAGACCTTGCTCTTTTCTGCCACGATACCTGTGGGGATTCGTGGCCTCATCTACAACTACCTGAACGAGCCCGAATGGGTGCTTCTCTCCGAGGATCACGTTTACGTCAAAGAAGTCAACCACGCCTATATCATTACGCCCCAGATGCAGAAAGAGCAGGTACTGTACAAGCTCATCGAGTACGATCAGCCCTCGTCGGCGATGATCTTCTGCAACACCCGCGGGGAGGTTCGAATGGTGGCCGCCTTTCTGGCGCGGTTGGGGCTGCCGGTCGCCATGATCTCCAGCGACCTGATTCAGCGTCGGCGGGAGCAAGTGATGGCGCGGTTTCGCTCCGGAAACATTCGACACCTGGTGGCCACCGACGTGGCGGCACGGGGTATCGATATCGAAGATCTGTCGCATGTGTTCATCTTCTCCACCCCGGAATCACCCGAGCTTTACATTCATCGAGCCGGACGCACCGGAAGGATCGGAAAAACCGGCAATGTGATCTCTCTCGTATCCGCTTTGGACCTGGTCAGCTTCAATCGACTGGTCAATCGATTTCACCTCGATGTAACCGAGCGGGCCATACCGACGGACGATGAGATCGGTGAGCGGAAAGTCGAGCGTATTATGAGCCGGATCAAGGAAGAGGCTGCTTCGGTGAGCGCCGAGGAGCTTGCCGAGCTTTCGGATGTTGCCGAAGCCCTGGCGGAGCACTCCGATCGAAAACGGCTGCTGACGTATCTCCTTCGCCATGATTTTGGGCCTCCGGTGGAGATCGATGAACCGGAAGCGGCACAGAGCTCCGAACCTGCCAAGTCGGCAGCGGCCCCATCGCCGCAAGAAGGGAGAGGCCGCCGAAGGAGACCTCCGGGTCGCGGTCGCCGCCGCCGGGGTCCCGCACGTTAGATTACCAGCCTTCGGCGACGCGATAGACTCTATGCCTTCCGCCTGCGCCAAGGCTTCGGCGGACGGGTCGGCTGGTCCGCCGAAGTCATACAGCATCTTCTGTGACGAAGGCGGATTGGACCCCATTGAGAGATTTCGGTATTCTGAAAGTATCCAATTCTCCTGGAGGGCTCCATGCTGAGAAAGGCCGGTCTCTTCGTCTTGTTCTTTTTGCTTCCTGTACTGGTGGCGGGCCAATCACTCGGAGAAGTCGCTAAAAAGGAGAGGGAGCGGCGCAACAAAAACAAGGAAAGAGGTGTCGAAGTTCGGGTCATCGGCGGAGAAGAGGTTTCGGAGGCCGAGGAGACCGGGGTCTCCAGTGAGGAGCCGCCGGAAGGCTCCGGGACTTCGTCGGAGGAAATCGACACCGGCAAGGATTCCCCGGCCAGCTCACGCTCCAGTCGAGATAAACAGGAAATGCAGTGGCGGGCTCGAGCCGGTGAGGCCAGGGAGCGATTGAAAGCCGCCCAGGAGAGCTACCAGACACTGAGCCAGCTTCATTTGAGCCCCGGCGAGTACTACACCGATGAGAATGGCCGGCCTCTTATCACTTCACTGGGCCAGCTCCGAGGCTTGGTGGAGGAGGCCAAAACCGAGCTCGACCAGGCCACTCGCGCGATGGATCAGTTGAGGGAAGAGGCCCGGCATGCCGGAGTGCCTCCCGGTTGGGTACGATAAACGGCCTAAAGGCAAAACGTTGAGTGGCAAAGTTCGCCTTGACTTCCTCTAATTACCCAGTTCCTTTTTTCAACTCGTGAGTCGCGTGAGTCGCAAGACTCTTGACACGATCTGTCGAGTCGGGTACACTTGTCTCGGGTAATGAAAACGACTTTCATTTTCAAATAAGCGAAGCAAAACCATGTCACCTACAGCTACCTCCTCCGACACCGACTGGCAAGCGAAGTCAAAACAAGAAGTTAAAAAGAAGAAGCTGGCCTTGGTTGGCAATCCGAATGTGGGGAAAAGCGTCATATTCAACCGCTTGACCGGCCAATACGCTCAGGTCTCGAACTACCCCGGGACCACGGTGGAATTATCCAGCAGCGAGGGGCAGATAGGGGACCAGGAGTTCGAGATCATAGACACTCCCGGCGTCAACTCTCTTGTGCCCCAGTCAGAGGACGAGCGGGTCACACGGGACATTTTGCTCGGGGAACCTCCCGACGTGGTGATTTTGGTGGCTGACGCGAAGAACCTTCGCCGAACCCTGCTTCTCTTGAGCCAACTCGTCGATTTTGGGCTACCCATGGTGCTCGACCTGAACATGGTGGACGAGTCGAGAAAGCGGGGCGTGGAGGTGGACGCGCGTGCCCTGTCCGAGATGTTCGGCATTCCGGTGGTGGAAACGGTGGCTACCGAAGGACATGGTCTGGCAAACCTGATCGACGCTGTGGGAAAGTCGGCGATTCCGTTGAACCCACTGACCCGAACGGAGGAAGTCATTCGGGAGCTTCGCTCCGATGCGGAAACCGACGGGAGTCTCCCCTTGAGCCTTTTCGCCGAGTGGCTTTATTCCGATGACCGAGGGGTTCGCGGATCGCTGGATCGCATCGTAGAGTCGCAATCGCTCCAATCCATCGATCGGTCTCTGGAGCTTTTCCAGCAGAGACACCGGCGGCCGGCCGCCGCGGTGCTCATTGATTCTCGCAACCAGTGGATCGATTCGGTCGTCCCGAGACTTCGCCGGGTAAGGCAGGCAGAAGCCAGCCCGTGGGCCGATCGGCTTGGACGCTGGTGCCGTGAGCCTTGGACCGGATTTCCCATCCTGATCGGTGTTTTGTTCGCCATTTACTATTTTGTGGGCAACTTCGGCGCCGGAACGGCGGTGGACTTCCTCGAAGAAGTGATGTTCGGAAGTTATCTGGTGCCCGCGGTTTCCTGGCTGGTGGATCGAGTGGCTCCCATCCCCTTTGTTCGAGATATTCTCGTAGGGCCTTATGGGGCCATCTCGATGGGGCTGACCTACTCGGTGGCGATCGTGCTGCCGGTGGTGAGCACGTTTTTTCTGGCTTTCGGATTTCTCGAGGACAGCGGTTACCTCCCACGTCTGGCGGTGCTTGCCGATCGGACGTTCCGTTTCATGGGCCTGAACGGCAAAGCGGTGCTGCCGATGGTTTTGGGCCTTGGATGCGTCACCATGGCCACCTTGACCACCCGGATCTTGTCCACACGGAAAGAGCGTCTTTTAGCTACGTTACTCTTGGCTCTTGCCGTTCCTTGCGCCGCCCAACTCGGAGTGGTTCTGGGAATGTTGGCATGGGTGTCTTTCCAGGCGGTTTTGCTCCTTTTCGGAGTCCTCTTCTTGCAGATGCTCGTGGTGGGTTGGGTTGCGGACAAGGTCCTACCCGGACGCCGATCGGATTTCTTGGTGGAGCTTCCGCCCATGCGGATGCCGGTTTGGGGCAACCTCATTCGAAAGACCGCCAGCCGGGTGCGATGGTTCTTGAAGGAAGCGGTGCCGCTCTTCATTCTTGGTACGGTCGTCTTGTTCACTTTGGATCGGACCTACGTTTTGCCATGGATCGTGCGCACGGCAGAGCCGCTGGTCGTGGGCTTTCTGGATCTCCCTGCGGATGCGGCCGAGGCTTTCGTGATGGGTTTTCTGCGCCGTGATTATGGAGCTGCGGGACTATTCGAACTGGCCCGGCGGGGCCTGATGGACAACACCCAGATTATGGTTTCCCTGATCACCATGACGTTATTCGTGCCCTGCGTGGCCAACTTCTTCGTCATGATCAAGGAGCACAGTTTCAAGAAGGCGGCCCTGATGGTGGGTTTCATCATTCCCTACGCGCTCGCCGTCGGCGGGGGAGTCAACTTCATTCTGCGATGGACGGGTTTGGAGCTATGAAGAAAGATTCGGCGAACCTCTCTCAGGAAACGGAATTGCTCTCGGAGCGTCCATCCGACCGAGCCATCGAGGAAGTACTGGAAGCCATCTGGATGGCTACGGAGCAAGGCGCCACCCGACGGGAAGATCTGTCCCGCTATGCAGATGTCGCCATCAGCGAGGAGCTCATCGATGCGATCAAATCTCGCGCTCTCGTCAAGGAAGGTGAAGACGGCTCGCTCCGATTCACCGGGCAGGGCGAGGAGAGGGCCCGGGGGATCATCCGACGCCATCGGTTGGCGGAAAGGCTCGTGCACGACATTCTGGCAATGCCCATGTCCGAAATCGAGGCCAATGCTTGCGAGTTCGAGCATTTGATCGCTCCCGGAATTACCGAAAGTATATGCACCCTGCTCGGCCACCCGGCCCAATGTCCCCACGGACGTTCCATCCCCGAGGGACACTGCTGCACGGAAGCGAGGAAGAACCTGGAATCGGTGGTGGTGAGTGCCGATCAGATGCACGTCGGTGAGCGGGCTCGTATCGCTTACATCAATACCAGCATCTATGCGCGGCTCCAAAAACTGACTTCTTTCGGCCTCTCTCCGGGTATAGAAGTGAAGCTCCACCAGCGCAGCCCCGCCTTCGTACTCGAATGTGAGCAAACACAGATCGCCCTGGAGGGAGCTTTAGCGAAGGATATATACGTTTTTCGAGAACCGTAAGGAAGGTGTTGGGAAATGCCTCGCAACAAAAAAGTGCAGTTGAGAGAAGAGCTTCAGATTTTCGAGCAGTATCTTGTCGAGAACGGGCTCAAGCACTCGCGTCAACGCGAGATCATCCTGGAACATTTCCTGGCTAACAAAGGGCACTTGTCGGTCGATGACCTCTACCAGATCATTCAGCGCAGCCACCCCGAGATCGGCCGCACCACCATCTACCGAACGCTCAAGCTTCTGTGCGATGCCGAACTGGCTGAAGCCATCGAGCTCAAGGACGGTTTGACTCGCTTCGAACATCTATACAACAACGAGCACCACGACCACATGATCTGTACCGAGTGCGGGGCCATCATCGAGTTCACCAATGACGAAATAGAGAGACTCCAGGATGAGATCGCTCGCGCCCATGGCTTCTCCGCCGATTCTCATCGGCATCAGATCTTCGGTGTTTGTCAGAAGTGCAATCGCCGGCGTCGGACGATTAAGAAGAACCGGTCCAAAGGCAAGTCGCGTCGGGCGGCTTATCCTTTGTCCGACGCCGAGCCGACCCCACCTCTCAATTGAAAACGAGCCTGAGCCCCTGCGGAGTCCTCTGGGAATCAAACGACAATGAAATTCATTTTCAAACTAAATCCCCCGGCCAGAGCCGGGGGATTGTCTTGGAGGCGTAGATGAAAGCGACATGTTGCCGGCTACTGGGATTCCTGTTGGTTTTTCTCACTCTAGCGATCGCCGCCGGAGCACAAGAAAAGGATCGTTCCTCAAAGAAAAGTGATCCTGCAGTTTCCTCACAAGCAACGGACGAGGAGGACACCCAAACCGAATCGGGCGAATCCACCGATCGGATCGACGAGCTAGAGCGCCAAATCGGGCTTCTCGCAGAGGAGATAGAGAAGCTCAAACTGGGGGAGGTGGCCGAGGAGAAATCTCCCACCGGCACCTACGGTTTTGCCCCATCAGCTTCCAAAGTTTACCGAATCGACCGAGGGGTTTCTATCGGAGGCTACGGCGAGGCGGTTTTTCAGGACTTCTCCGGCACCCGAGACGATGGAGCCGCTTCGGGGAAGGTCAACCAGTTCGATTTTCTAAGAGCCATCGTCTACATGGGATACAAGTGGAACGATCGCATCCTGTTCAATTCCGAGCTGGAGTTCGAGCACGCCTCGACCGGCAAAGCAGGTGAAGTCTCCATCGAGTTCGCCTACCTCGATTTCTTCGTTCGACCCGAGGTGAACTTCCGGGCAGGGTTGGTCTTGATACCCGTTGGCTTTATCAACGAGCTTCACGAGCCGCCGGTCTACTACGGTGCAACCAGGCCCCAGGTGGAAAGAGTCATTATCCCGACCACCTGGAGGGAGAACGGAGGCGGAGCTTTCGGGAACCTTGGACCTCTCACCTACCGAACCTATGTAGTTGCCGGACTGTTGGGCTCGGGTTTTTCTTCCTCCTCCGCCATTCGTGGCGGACGGCAGAAAGGATCGAAATCCTTGGCCGATGATTTTGCCTGGACCGGCCGTGTCGATTTGACGTCGGTGACCGGCCTTGTTCTGGGCGGTAGCTTCTATATCGGCAATTCCGGTCAGGGAGCGGCGAGCCCTTCGGGAGAATCCATCGATGCACCGGTGGATCTCTTCGATTTTCATGCTCAGTATGACTACCGGGGGCTCAGGGTAAGAGGGCTCTACGCCTCCGGCTCCATCGGCGATGTGGCGGCGATCAACCGGAGTCTCGGTCTAACGGGCTCCAACTCGATCGGCTCGGGATTCGGGGGGGGATACTTCGAAGCCGGTTACGACCTGGTCAGCTTGAAGGCAGGTGGTGGCTCCTGGGCGCTCGTTCCTTTTTTCCGCTATGAGAGATACAACACCCAATCCGAGGTGCCTCAGGGTTTTGAAGCGAATCCGGCCAACGACATCTCTTTAGCTACCCTAGGTTTCGATGTCAAGCCCCACCACAGTGTGGTGTTAAAGCTCGAGTACCAGAACTTCAGTAACGCGGCGGGAACGGGAATCGACCAGTGGAACTTCGCGCTCGGCTACCTGTTCTAGGCCGGGATGAAATCCTTGTGGAGAAAGCAAAATGTTGCATCGAATCGGTACGTCGATAGCTTGGAGACTGGCCCTGTCCCTGGGTTTTCTCACCTGGGCGGGTGCCGACGTGGGAGCGGGAGTCTACAAGACCCAAAAGCAGGCGCTGGCCGAGGCCTTCCCTGGAGGCTTCGAGCGAAGGACCGCCTTCCTTACCGACGCCCAGGTTCAGGAGGTGGAGAAGCGGGCGCGGGCGAAGGTCGAGTCCAAAATCATCACCTTCTACATCGGCCGAGACGCGGACGGGAAAACGGCAGGTGCCGCTTACTTCGATACCCACATCGTGCGAACCACCACGGAAACCGTTCTCGTTCTCTTAAACCAGGACGGAGCCATCCGTCGGGTGGAGATTCTCGCCTTCTATGAACCGGAAGACTACAAGGTGCGGCAAGGGTGGCTGGATCGTCTGGAGGAAAAAGACTTCGATGACGAGGTGGTGGTGGGGAGAGATTTGGTGCGAGTGACCGGCGCCACTTTGTCGGTGCAGGCTTTGGCGGCAACGGTGCGCCGGGTTCTCGCTTTAAATGCGGTTCTACGAGGAGTTTCGAAATCATGAAGTACATGGAAGGGGGTGGGTTTCAAAACCACCCGTTGATGCGGCTCACGATCGGTCTCACACTGGTTTTGCTGATGGCATTCTGGGTGACCAACCTGGGCCTTTACTTCTCCAAGATGGGCTTCGATCCCGCCTCGGTGGTGGCTTACTACAACGGTTCGGAGGAAGAGTTTAGGCCTGCCAGGACGTTGGGTTCGATGTTGGAGGTGACCCATGCCCATCTGCTCATGAAGGCTCTGGTCATGCTTCTTCTCACTCATCTGGTCATTTTTGCTCCGTTTCGGAGGACCACCCGGTTGATCTTCATCTGGAGTGGCTTTGGCGCTGCATTGATGGATGAGTTGGGCGGCTGGTTGGTCCGTTTCGTGAGCCCGGCGGCGGCCCCCGTCAAGGTCGTCGGATTCGTGGCGCTGGAAGTGGTTCTTGCCATGTTGATTCTGTGTCTGGGCTTTACCCTTCTGATGGTGCCCCGGCGCTCGCAGGCCATGCAGGTTCACAACGGGCTGGTTGCCGGCGAAAAACCTTCGGGCTCGGAACGCGTCTTGGTCGGCGCGCAGGCCCGGGAGCCGAACTCGTGAGCTTACAGAAGTTTCCCCTGCTGGGTGGAGTTTGGGCCAGCTGTCTTCTGCTCACCGGTTGGGCGCAGGCCGGTGGCAAGCCTTTGATTGAAATCCGTGATCCATCGGTTATGGGCGTAACGGTGGTGCGGTCGTTTTATCTCATGGGAACCCGGATCCTCATCGAGGCGGAAGGCGCAGAGGAGTTGGCGGGCAAAGCGATCGACGAGGCCTACCTGGAATTGGAGCGGGTGGACCAGGGGTTGAGTACTTACAAGCCCGATAGCGAGATCAACCGACTCAACCGAGAGCTTGCAGGCACCGGCGTTCGAATCTCCCCGATGGCCTCCGAGGTCATCGGGGAAGCGCTTCGCCTGGCCGAGCTCTCTCGGGGAGCGTTCGATCCAACCGTGGGCCCGTTGGTCGAGCTCTGGGGATTCGACGACCATTCGTTCCGTGTGCCTCCTCCCGAGCGCCTGTCAGCCACCCTTTCGAGAGTCGGGTTCGAGCATTTGGCGTGGGATCGGCCCGCCCGCACTATTCGTTCCGATCGCGCCGGGGTAGAGATCGACCTGGGTGCCATTGCCAAAGGGTTCGCGGTCGATCGGGCACTGGCCGCCATGAGGCGGATCGGGGTTAAAAGTGGGCTGGTCGACTTGGGTGAGAGCAGCATCGGATTTTTCGGTGCTGCCCGAAGTCTTGCCATTCGTCATCCGCTGGAGCCGGATGGGATCATTGCTCGATTCGAACTGGAAAGGGGAACGGTCTCCACTTCCGCCGGTTACGAACGGGGATTCGAGCAAGACGGTCGGTGGTTTTCACATATCATTGACCCCCGAATCGGAGCTCCCGTCCGAGATTCCGTGTCGGCGACGGTGGTAGGTGATGAGAGAGAGGCGATGAAAGTGGATGCGCTTTCCACCGCCGGATTCGTGCTGGGCCCAGATGGAGCGGTTGCCCTTTGGCAGCGTGAAGGGGTGGAAGGAATCCTGTTCTTCCGGAGGGGTGAGACGGTCGACTATGTTAAAACTCCTGGTTTTGCGGTGGTACAATAGACAAGGTTTTTAGCGCTGTAAGAGGTTTACTTATCGTTCGTTGAGAGAATCGTCTCCCCGTGTGTAGTGCTCTTGCGACCCCGACCCCCTTTCCATCGGTGGATATTGTCGATATGTCCCGGCTGGAGCCCCAAGATCTCGAGCCTCTGTGGGAGCAGGAGAGCGAGCTCTGGCTCCAAACGCTCTACTGGGATGTTTCTCCGGCCATTGCGATGATTCGTCGTGCAGTGGCCCGCAAGTGCTTGACCGGCAAAGCAGCTCGCCTGGGGCGCGACGTCGTAGGCTACGGTTACTACCTGTCGGAGGGGCAGCGGGCCATTTTAGGCAACCTGGTCCTGGCCTCGGACGCGAATTCTCCGGATGTTACCTGCCGGATTCTGGGCTCGCTGCTCACATCGATCAAGGCCGAGCCCTCGGTGGCCCGGATCGAAAGCCAATTTGTCAGCTTTGGAATGCCCGGGCTCACAGAGGCTTTCCATGCGGATGGATTTACCAAGCATCCAAGAGTGTTTCTACGCCGTCCGTTGACGAGCCTACCCGTCGCTAGCGGCCAGCCATTTTTTTTCCTGGAGAACTGGGATGCAACTTGCCTTGCCGAGGCCATCCTCCTGATGCAGCAAGCCCATGAGGGAAGCGTCGATGCCGAAATGCACGAGCTTTATCGAACCCGGGACGGTTGTCGTACCCTGCTCGATAACATCCTTCGTTTGAGAGGTTGTGGGCATCCGATCCCGTTTGCCTCTTTCGTGGCTCGTAGTCGGGAGACGAATGCTATGAACGGCTTGGCGATTGCAACCGAAATCTCATCCGGACACGCCCATCTCGCGCAGATAGCCGTCGCACCCGACGTCCAAGGTCAGGGGCTTGGGCGAATGTTGATCGCCCGTGCGCTGGCCGCTCTTGCCGAGCGTGGATTCCAAACCGTCTCCTTGATGGTGAGCGGCGCCAATCGAAGGGCTTATTCCCTGTACGACTCGATGGGCTTTGAGAACGTTTTGTGGTTTCCGGCCTTTAGCTGGGATCGCGAGCCCCCAGCAGCTCGATTTCGGTAACATCGGGCGGAGCTTCAAAGCCTGCCAGCCGGACCCGATAAGCGCCTGACCGCAGCGGACCAAAATAAAGGTTCTGTGTTCCATTGCGGGGATTTTCGATAAGTTCGAGGACGAGGTCGGTTAAAGCCGGCCATTCCGTAGGGCTCTGCCAGGCGAGAGCCCAGGTTCCCTCCGCGTCCGGTACCCACAACTCCACACCAGCTGCGACGATGCGTGGGTGGGGACCGTAATGGATCCGTACTCCCGACACCGATTGGGGTTCATCGAACTCGAATTCCACTTCGGTGAACCGACTCAGTGCGGAGTTGGGATCGTTGCCTGGACGAGCAGCGAGGGTTCGCATGGGCTCATTTGGGGCGCTGGATGGGTGTTGCAACGCCATGACTTCGAAGACCAGGATCTCGCCGAAGTCCCTCAGCGGGAGGATGTCGCGGCGATATTGGGTAAGCGCGTTCAACAGGCGAAGAAGTGCTCTTGGCTCATACGATCCCAAGTGAAGGATGACGTATCTCACCTCGAGTCTTTGCAGCAGCCTCACCGAGTCGTTGGAAGGAAAATCTGCTAGGGCCCGCTCGATCCATTGATGAGCTGTTGGGATTTGGCGGGCGGTTCCGTTTAACGTTGGACGAAAGCCGTGGTGTCTGGCCCAGAAGAGGTAGCTTTGCTCCGCAAGCCGGTAGGGTAGCTCCACGATTGCGCCGGGCTCGGCTTGCCTGGCCAGCCAAGGATAGACTTGCGGCGGTTGATCTTGGAGGGCAGACAAGCCATGGGTTGATGGCATGGACTCGAGGATGAAAAAGGCCGCGATGGCCGCCATGGCCCAGGTTTTCGAGCGTCGGAGGCCCGGCAAAAGCCAAGCCAGAGCGAAGCCGGAAAGCACACTAAGGCTAAAGAGAGACAGGAGCGCAAAACGGCTCGGAGCTGTAAGGTCGAAAAAGAAAAAGACGCGCTCGCTCAGCAACCTGTAAACCGGAGTACGAGGGCCCAAGGTGAAGACCAGTCCGGTGACCAAGGTGAGCCAGCACCAGGCAAGGGTGCCCCGGGGGCGGGAAAAACCCCCCTTTCGCAGGAGGAGAACCACCGATCCGGTTGCAGCGAGAAGGAGCAGGGTCAAACCCGGAAAGAGATTGTCGGTGCCGGTGCGGTCGGCTTCGTCGACCAAGTAGTCGCTGAGTGGGCTGTAGAGAGTGCTCGACGAAGCCAAGTACGCCATCGGGCCTGCCGATTGGAAGGCGATCTCGCTCCGGTTCGGCTCGGGGGGCATGGTGGAGTGGACCTGGATGTAAGGAAGCGCGAAAAGATAAGCCACCGGTGCCGCGCAAGCCAAGGCCAAAGGCAACCGGGTTAAATCGCGCCAGGGGCGTGAAGTCCCGGTGAGCTCCACCCCAAGCGCGATGGCTCCCGCCACCGTCGCCATGACGGCAAGATAGTTGCCGGAAAGAGATTGAAGCAACCAGAAGGCAGCAAAGCCCCAGGCCCAGCGACGAGCCCCGGTTTTGAAAAACAGATGCAGGCAAGCCAATGAGACGGGAAGGAAGGCGTAGAGTTGAATCTGAAGCTCGCCCAACCACTCGAAGCGTAACGGCGCAAAGGAAAAAAACAACCCGGCGAGGATAGCCGCAGAGCCATTGCCGGTGAGGAGCATTACAAGCAAGTACATGCCGAGGGCGGAAGCGAAGATTGCGCTGAGTAGGACAAGGTTGTGCGTCAGCACCAGATCATCGGTAAGCCGGAGCAACGGAGTTGCCAAAAGACCGGGGACGAACAAGTGCTCTGAGTAAGCCAAAGCCTGGGGCAAGGGATAAAATCGGTTGGCTTCGAAAAGTCTGAGTGGCTGCGATGTGACTTGGTGCGCGACCCACGAGAGGGTCCAGGCGTTAGCTTCGGCAATCGGATCACCGAAGGGGCCCCGGTTCGAGGGATGAAGGCTCAGGGGATAGGTCAGTGCCACCGTGGCGAGACCGAAAATCGCGACGGCCCGGAGCAGGTCTCGCCGGCCCTTGCCGGAGACAGCTCGGGTTCGGGGCCGACCCTTCGGCGGGCAGCGCTCGGAAGGTGGCAGGC
>SDBT01001389.1_pt1 | contig 42488 bp, 63 predicted proteins | sample 2277101 | NCBI WGS metagenome assembly SDBT01 (sample SAMN10404973, study PRJNA504765) | marine sediment metagenome | isolation source: marine sediment core GS10_PC15, 103 cmbsf | place: Arctic Ocean: Southern Knipovich Ridge | collected 2010 | reverse complement strand
CATTATGTTGCTCCTGTTTGATTACTTAACCTTAGCTATAGGATAGCAAAGTCCATGCACTTTGTCAATACGAAACAATAAACAAAGTGTATAACCCCCAGTTATTAGGGGGTTGACCCCTCCCCCGGCCCCTCCCCGTAAACGGAGAGGGGAGTTCTTTAGTTCTGATAATTGCCCTTCTGTGCGGTGGGGGAGAGGCTGGGTGCTAGGGTTGATATGAGCGGGCGAGCATATGTCTCTCGCCCTACGTTGAGTTGGGGGAGTGTTGATGTATAGGCTGTCGCGGCGACGATATATTTATGCAATATTAATGGATGGGATGAATGGCTGATTTTCGGGATGAACTGGCGGGTGTTGGATTTTCTGAGTTGGTGCAGCGCTTGCTGGATCGTGATTATAATCGTGTGGTGGAATCGGTGCTGCAAGCTGTGGGGACGGTGACGGCGCGGGGTTTGATTGCGCGGCGTTTGCGTGAGGTGGAGGCTGAGGCGCTGCGTTTGGCTGCGGAAGGCGAGAAGTTAGAGCCGGACAATCCGATTTTGCGGGCGCTGATAGCTGATTTAGGCGATTCTATGCGTGCTGCGGAGCGTTTGGTTGACGGGGCGGCTGAGGATGTTCAGGCGACGGGGACGAATGCGGCGGGTACTATTCAGCGGCAAATGGCGTTGGGGGGTACGACGGACGTGCAGTTGGCGCGAATTGGCATTAGATGGAATGTGCCTGACCCGGAAGCGGTGGCGCGGTTGGTGGGTTACGCGGAATCTGATGCTTGGCAGGCGGGCTTGCGGCGCGATTTTGGTGAGGGGGTTGTACAGACGGTGCAAAATCAGGCGATACGTGGGATTGTGGGCGGTTGGCATCCGACACGGACGGCGAGAGAGATTACGCGGATTAGTGAGCAGTTGCCCATTCATGTGGCGAATAATCTGATGCGAACGTTGCAATTGACGAGTTATCGAGATGGGACGGCTATCCACCAAACAGCGAATATAGATATTATTGAGGCAGTGATTCGGGTTGCGGCGCTGGATGATAGAACCTGCCTGACGTGTATTGCCCTGCATGGTGAGGTGCTTTGGGAAGGTGTGCAGGGTGAGCTTCGTTCTATTCCGAGGGTGGACGACCATCATAGCGGGCGTTGTACGTCTATCGTGAAGATTATTGGGCGCGAAGTAAATATTGGGCAGACTGGGCCGCAATGGTTTAACGGATTGCCTGATGAGCGCAAGATGACGATTGCTGGGCCGGCGGCGTTCAATGCCTTGCAAGCTGGGGCGGTTGAGTTGCGAGATTTTGTGAAGCCGTATACTGACCCGACGTTTGGCCCGATGTTGCGTGAGGCCAGTTTGTTGGATGTTTTGGGGGATGGGGCAAAACAATATTATTCGTAATCTATTAAGGCCAGTTTATTATGGCGTTACGGAGTATTTCCAAAAAAGAGGTGTAAAATTCCCCAAAAAATATTCAGGTGGGCGGATTGCTCCTCATCATAACGAAACTTAGCTAATCCCGCTGTCCCACTCATTGTCATATATAGCGCTTGTCTCTATAATAGATCCATCGTCGAAACTTAGCCAACCTTTTCGTTCCATGCCACCGTCAATATAACGAATTTCAAAATGTAAATCTGGGAACATTCGACTGATACGCTCAAATGCTTTCACCGGGACATTCCACGCTGTATGAAAATAGTAACGTATCCACAGAGGTTCATCAGGTATACTATTAAAGTGTTTCTCAGCGTACTCTGCATCATCATACTCATTACTATCATCAATCACTGTCTCGTAGTCACCCCACTTTACGCCCCAATGCTTTTTTTGCCAATCATGCCAGTGAGCGGCACCCCATTTTTGTTGCATGTCTTTGTATAGCTCATCATTATAAGGCTTCCCATCAACAGCGGTGCCATAGACAACTTCAACCGCGCTTAATTCTTCTGGACATGGATATAGCGTGTCCAAAATTTCCAGATGCCCATTTTCATTGCGTTTTATATCCTGTACAAATTCTTTTAGCTTGAGGTATTGACCTTTTACGAGCAAACGATTGCGGATTATGTTAGGCATGGGGTTATCCTCCAAAGTCACAAAAGTGATGGAAATTATTCAGGGGCGCTTCTTCTCCTGAAGGCGGGCATTAACTTTCGCCTCGATTTCTTTGAGAAGCTGGTCGTCTCCTAGTGCAACATCTAAGTCCATTAAAAACCGAGTTTCCCACAGAGGATTAACTTTTGCACCGAATTCGACCATAGCAATCGTGGCATTTTCAAAAATGATTGGGTTGAGCAATACGGTTTTGCGATTGTTGTCGGGTTTAGGCATGGGGTTGATATTCCTCAGTAAGTTGAAATTATTGTAGCACATTTTGGGGTGGAGAATGGTCATTATCCGTACTTATTGTGCGTTAGTGGGTTGGTGGGGTGTTAGGGTTGGGATGAGAAAATGATTGCTCACGGATTTTCTATTGGTGAAGGACTCGACGGAGTTGTCGCTGGTGGAGGAGAGGTGGGCGGCTGGAAGGGCGCGATGCCCGGAAAGAAATAGCGCGATGCTAATTAAAAAACGAATTGTCCGCACAGCACGTCGTAATGGGTCAAGCGCGATGGTTGATTTACGTAAGCGACGGAATTGGTTTGCGGATGATGATGACAATCAGGCTGGTCAGGATACAGATAGCTCAAAATCTGACCCGAAAAATTTAGACGAGGCGATGAGGTTGATTGAAGCGCTACAAAAGCGCGTTGGTGATCGAGATGACACCATAGGCGGCCTCAAAGCGCAGCTAGACGGGGTGTCGGAGCGGATTACCGCGATGGAAACTGCGGCGACGAGTCGTTTAGAGGACGATGGCAAGTGGAAAGAATTGGCGGCGCAGCGTGCAGTGGAGAATGAGACGCTGAAGCTACAGGCGGCGCGTGCTGAAACCTTGGATGGCGCGATTCGGACGAGTAACGAGACTCTGATTGCGAACATTCCTGAGCAGATGCGGTCAATGGTGCCGCTAGACTATCCGCCGGAGCAGTTGCAAGCATGGCTAACTGAGCATGGGCCGACGTTGGCGAAGCAACCTGCACCGGATTTTAATGCTGGTGAGGGTAGCGGTGGCAGCGGCAAGACGGCTATCAAGCTGAGTTCTGAAGAGCAAGCGATGGCGGCACAATATGGCATGAGTGCCGAGCAATATTCAAAATTCAAAGAACAACGGGGCCAGCCGATTGAGATGAAAAAACCTCAAGCGGAGGGTCAAGAGGAGTAATTAATCATGGCAGATACGAGTTTAGGCTTTCGCTATCGCGGACGGCGTAGCAACGGGCCACAAACAGTGCAAGACCTGCTTTTCAAAGACACCGAGACGCTGACACAAGGCGATATAGGAAATTTGGAAACGGGAGAAGTTGATCTCGCCGCAGCAGCAGATGCGAATCTACTCGGCGTGATTCTGGAAACGCTATCGGGAACGGATAGCACTACACGCATTCGCGTGTGTGTGGATGACGACCAGATTCTGGGGGTGTACGACCCGGTAGCACGGCTGAAGGGTGCGACGTTGGACATCGCTGGAACAACAGGAGCGCAGACGATTACGACTTCATCCGGCAAAGAATTTGTTGTCCATGCGGAAAGCGCTGCTGACGAGGAAACGCTCGTTTGCTTCAACACAGGCAAGCACCATAACAATGTAGCCCAATAGGAGGGGTTTATCATGGCAATGATTTCAGAAAACTGGGCAGACTTACTAGACCCCATCGTGCGATGGAACTTTTACCTAGGCTTCAATCGCAGGCCTTCATTGATTTCAACACTGTTCCACGAGCAAGGCTCGGTACGTGCAGACGAACAGGTTTCGGGTGTTGGCGCTGTTGGGATTGATGCGTGGGAGCAGTGGGAACAATCCGGTACGGTTGGCGAGGCAAAATACGACCAAGCGTACAAAAAGACGTACACCCACCGGGAATACCCGCTGGAAGTCGCCATTCGGAGCAAGCTGGTGGCTGATGCACAAGACAACGAAGTTATCAATATCCCTCAGCGGATTGGTGACAGTGCCAGGCTGAAACGCGAAGTCGATGCGGCGAGTGTGTTTAATAATGCGTTCGATTCGAATTTCGCAGGTGGTGACGCTGTTGAGTTATGCGATGCTTCACATCCGCATAGCCCGCAGAAACCTGGCAGCTCGCAAAGCAATATCTTCACTGGTGCGCTGACTATGGCAAATCTGAAGACGGTGCGTGAGGCTATGATGGCTTTCACCGACGACAACGGCAATTTTCAGGCTGTAACGCCTGATTTGCTGCTGGTGCCGCCGGGGTTAGAAGATAAGGCGAAGACAATCACAAATTCGATACTCGACCCGGATAGTGGGAATAACGCGATCAACCCGCAATTTGGACGCTTCAGTTACCTTGTCTGGCATCATCTAAGCGATGCGAACAATTGGTTCTTGATTGACAGGAACTTGATGCGTATGAGCCTAGATTGGTTCAATCGTGTGCCGTTGGGCATCAACCCGAAAGTCGAAGACAAGACGCTGGTCGCAACGTGGATAGCGTACATGCGCTACTCGTTTGGTTTTTCGGACTGGCGTTGGGTTGGCGGAAGCAGCGTCGCATAACCTCACCCCCTAGCCCCCTCTCCACAAGTGGCGAGGGGGAAGGCTGAATAAGGAGTTGATATGGGTTTAACACATAATCCCAATGGAATTACGAGTTTTGGAATTCCGATACTGGGAAGCGGGAATGGTATTCCGACGACAACAGGATCGGTGTTTTTTGTGGATAGTGGTGCTGGGAATGCTGGCAATGATGGTACTGCCCCGGATAATGCGTTGGTGACGATTGATGCGGCTGTGAATAAATGCACAGCCAGCAAAGGTGATGTCATCATCGTTATGCCGGGCCATGCTGGGGACATCGCTAGTGCTACGTCGCTGGTGCTGGATGTGGCTGGGGTCAGCATAATTGGTTTGGGTCAGGGTCGTAACCGTCCGGTGTTGACATTCACTGCGACGGGCAGCCGGATTCCGATCAGTGCTGATAATGTTCTGGTATCGAATATCGTCTTGATGGCAAGCATCGCTGCAATCGTTTCCGGTGTGACCGTGACGGGCGACGATGTTGTGCTAGATCAGGTCGAATTTGATCTGGATGCGACGGGTGTTGAGTTCTTGCAGGTGTTGGATATTGACGCGGCGAGTCGGGTGACGGTGCAGAATTGTCGTCTGATTGTTGAGAATATCGCCGGGTGCAATACGGGTATTCGTTTCGATACTACGCCTTACTTGCGTATTGTCGGATGCGAATTTCGCGGTGACTTCACGACGGCGGCTATCAGCGGTACGGCTGGCTCGGCTGCTGCTAGTACGGATGTTATGATTGCCAACAATATGATTGAGAACCTCGACACGACGGCGGGCCTATTGATTGATGCTCATGATAATGGCACCGGAATAATCAGCGGGACTCGGGGCTTTACGTACCTTGACTCTGACCCTGCATTGGCATTTGATCCGGGCGATATGTTCTGCGCTGATAATCTTATCGTCAATGATGAGAACGAAACGGCAATACAAATTCCAGAGTTGGAATCGACATAAGCTGATTGAAATTGAATGGGGCAGGTCTCTAGCTTGTCCCATCAGCGTTTAGAATGGGAGTTATCGGTACTGATGTCAGGGATGATAAATAAGACTCACGCGCTTGAACCAACTGTAGCCGTGCAGATTGCCGGTGCTTATGTGGATGGTGATGTGGTTGGCGGCCTGCTGGATTTGAGCGATTTGTGTGGTGGCGGTGGTGGTGGAACAATCCGGCAAGTTGTGCTGGTGGATGATGACAGCGAGGGTGCTATTTTTGATTTGTACCTATTCGATGGCAAACCAACTGTAATTGTGGATGCTGATCCGTTTGCTGGCAGTATTGCTGATACGGATTTGTTGAAATTGGTGGGTAAGCTAGCGCTATCGACGTTGGTGACTCTGAATTCTAATGATTATTATCTGGAGACAGAAGTTAATCTGTCGCATGGTACAGGCGAGTTGTGGGGTTATTTGGTGTTGAATGGCAGTACGCCGACATACACGGCGACGGATGATTTGGCGCTGAAGATCACAGGCTGGATGGACTGATGGCGTTTGTGCAGCGGGCGCTGGTTGTGCTAGACGATATAAATTTCGATATGCAAATTGATTTTGACCTCGATGATGCTTCTCCTGTAGCTAATCCTTATGTAGACCCCCGGCATGGTTCGCTTGCCACAGTTCAAACAGATGGCACATTAGCTGTCACAGGCAGCGAGTTGGTATTCACTGCACAATCTACGCCTGTATGGGGTGATTTGGGCGCGTACTATGCGGCTGGATTCACAAGAGAAGCGGGCCGCACACTATTTGCGGTTATGAACCTGACAACATGGGAGGAAGCTGGGATAGGCTGGCATACGTCCGCCGCTGTGCCAGACCTGAGCAGCGCAGAGCATAGTCTCTATGCACACAGCACAGATGGTCAATTAAGAATTGAAGCCATTGGCAATATCTTAGGTGGTCTCTCACTTAGTACCGATTATAAGTTGGCAATCATGTTGCGTGCGACAGGTGCTTTTACGTTTGTGCATGATGGCAATGTGTGGCTTTTAGTCGATATAAACGATGTTGGCGCAACTGCTGCGCTGTATCCAGTATTAAGCATTTTAGATGGTGCGGGGAACTTCCCTACATTTCGTAGCGATTTGTTCAATGCGGCGCTGATACCGAAGCCAACACCCCTGAGCGATGATTTTAGCTTGATACCAGCCATTGCGGATGTTGGGGCGAATGCGCTGGATGGTACGCCTGTGCGGGTTGGTCTGGATGGCAGCGAAGGGTATTGTGATGGTGATAATAGTTATATACAACTACCAGCTTCAGCGATAGAGGCAGCAGGGTTTGACGCAAGTAGATTTGGGATTGCTATTCGCGCACAAGTTACTTCTGCTGATATTTGGTCTGACGGAGTTGGACGCGGATTATTCAATCTTGGTGCAGACGCGAGTAATTTCATTGATTTGCGTAGGTCGGCGGGGGCTAATAGTCTACGAGCGAGACACGTCGGGGGCGGAACAACTACACAGATTTCCATTACTGCAAGCCCGACGGCCCTTTTTGGTCTTGGTATGACAGTCGATATTGATGCAGGTGGGTCGGGTGAGTTGAAGGCATTTCTTGACGGCGCACAAACGGGGGCAACCGGAACCTCATTAGGCACATTCGTTAATTCATTAGTAGACTCTTTATCTGTCGTTGGGGCGCTATCAAGTTCCGCTGTAAATGTTTGGCAGGGAGGTATCCAAGAGGTAATACTCACACTCAATGCTATTGTCCCAACCGAAACGCAATTTAACTTTATAACAAATACTGGGAATACAATTACCGATAGCTATTTGGATACTCAATTTGGTGCTGGTAATTGGGTACGGTTGCCAATCACTGAGCAATATGCCACCTCCGGTCTCGGACATTTAGAGGCAGACGGTAGCGGCTCAGGTAAATCGCGCAATGGCCCCACGTTTAGCAGCGCCGGAAGCAAGCGTTATAACGGTGCTGTTGGTGGCGCTGATGTCATTATTACAGGTGATTTTGCGTCTGATTCTGATTGGGATAAAGGCACGGGCTGGGCGATTGCCGCAGGTATTGCCAGTAAAACAGCCGGAACGGGTAGTGATTTGGGCCAAACAGTTGACCCGCTTACATCTGGTATCTGGTACAAATTAACCTATACCGTATCAGGCCGTACAGCCGGAGCAATTACGCCGAAATTCGGCACAGCAGCGGGTGTTGCACGTTCAACAAATGCCACATTTACTGAGATTGTAAAGGCGAACGCTGCGGCGTTTGACCTATCCGCAGATAGCTCATTTGATGGCGATATTGATGATGTTATCGTTGTCCCCTATACATTGGCAGAGATGCTCGACCTCGTAGAGACTAGCACACCAGAGATTATCTATCGTGTGCCGTTTACGATTATTGCCAGTACGCCGGGCGGAATCGGCTTGGCATGGGATAGCGTTAGCAGTCCGCAAAATGGCCTTATGGTCTATTATGACCGTGTGGATAACAAAATAAAAGTAGATAAATGGCTGTCTGGCGCGTTTTCATCTAACTTAATTAGCCAGTCTGCATCTTATAGCGCAGCGGGTATTTTAGAATGTCGCCTAAGCGATAGCGACAGCGATGGCACATATACCCTCACTACCTATTATAAACGAGGCAACAAAAGCACTACCACATTTTCTGATGCTGCAATTATTGGAAATACTGTACATGGGCTAATGGGATTGCTAGAAGGCGGGGATGGCGAGAGCGAGAATGTCTGGGATGCAAATTTGGGAACGGCACTTGATAAATATTTCGTGGGAGCGTAGCTAATGCCTAGTGTATTGATGATAGCGCCCCTATTGAATGGTAGCCCCGACTTGCAATTGATTGTTGACGAGGTATTAGAATACGAGCTCGCAGGTACAATAGAGCGCAAGGTCAACGATGTTATTGTGCAAGCTGGGCCTGACTTGCCTGCTGGTTATGACGAAATTTTGGATAGCAGGCCGCTATATGACAGCGCTGACCCTCCAAATATCACAGGCTACAGAATGCACATTATCCGAACTGAGACCATCAAGGATGTAGCGGGCGGTTGGGCTACGCTATCGGACAATCCGCTTTTGTATGCACCGCCGAGAGGTGTTGTGGTGCGCGTCACAGGCACAACAACAATGCTCAATACACTAGATACGCGCTTGCAAGCGATAGACGCGCTTTATGGTATCTTGCCCGGAGAGGCGATAGCTAATGATTGACAATACGAGACGCATTACGATTGTGGCAGGGATACAAGCATGGTTGGATGAGGTGAAATTACGCCCGCCGGGTCCTGAGCGTGCAAAGAAGACAGCCGAGTTAGGCAAAGTCATTGCTGCGCTGAATTCTGCACAGACTGATAGCGATGTAGGCGCTGCGATGTTAGCGCTGTATGGGGTGAGGTGAGAAATGGTGTTTACATATGATTTGAGTACGCCGGACAACAATACGCGAGTTCGTTATCATGTTGGTGATGTGGATTCAACGGTGGCGATGTTTCAGGATGATGAGATTGCCTTTGTGCTATCGGAAGAGGGTACGTGGCAACTGGCAGTCGTGAGTTTGATTAAAAGTATTATTGCGCGGTTATCACATGAACCGGATATGACAGCGGATTGGTTGACGATTAGTTGGCGACGGTCTGCGGATAATTGGCAAAAGTTGCTGAGTGTGAAAATGAGCGAGTTTGGGATTAATTCGCGGAGTGCTGCGACGGTTACGCATGTTTATAGGCCGGATAGTTTAGCTACGGAAGCGCCGGATTACGATAGTTGAACCCCTCAGCCCCTGGCCCCTCTCCCAGAGGGCGAGGGGGAAATTGCGGGCGAGATATATCTCGCCCCTACGAATGACCCTGATGGGGGTCTTTTTGATTCTGTGCGTTGTGATGGTGGCTGGGTGTTAGGGTTGGGGTGACTAAGCATTTATAGAGTGACGGGATTCAGAATGACACGACAACAGCGTATCCGCACTGCACGACCGCGACATTATGCGGGAAAAGTAGACCTCACAAAGCGGCGACTATGGTTTGCTGATTTGGTGCCTGTAGTAGCGAGTGTGCAATTGGTCACTGGCGGTGGTGGTCAGGTTACTGGTGGTGCGACTGGCATACGCGCTCAGATTGTTTACAAAGACACCTCTGATGGGGAGTGGAAACTGGCAGATGCGAATGCTGCTGCGACGCTCTCAACTGTCAGAGACAATATCGGCCTTTTGATGACCGATATGTACAACGCAAACCAGTGTCTAATCGCTAAACATGGCGACAGGGTTGACCTCGGTGTGACATTAGTGGCTGGTACACGATATGGCATAACCAGCACTGATGCCGTTACTGCAAACGGTGCGGCTGGCGGAATTGTCGCGTTGAGCGCTTTAGGGACTGGTGATACGCCAGTGTTGTTATTCATTGGGGAAGGCACAAATATTGCTACGCTTAATATTGTTATTGGGACGGTCATTCCGTAGGAGTGAGAGATGGCAAAAAAAGAGCTAGATTTGCAATTTGAGATTAAGCGACGGCTGGAGATGGTTATTCATGCGCTGAGGAATGAACTCAAGGCGGCTGGGGTGGATGAATATTTGGCTGATTCGATAGAGGTCGAGACGACAACTGATGGAGTTGCTGTCAATTTCCCCGATAAAGCCGTCGCTGCGAAATTGAGGGATGAGGCGAAGAAACGGGCTGAGGCTGAGAAAAACGCGGCGATTGAAGCTGCTAAGAAGGCGGCTGCTGAAGCTAAGAAGAAATCCCCACCCCCGGCCCCTCCCCGCAAGCAGGGAGGGGAGGACGATGAGGTGCCTTTAACGAAGGCGGCTATCAAACAGCAAAAGGCGCAAACGCTTGCGAATCAGGCGGAAGCCCGCGCAATAACAGTAGAAAATGAGGTGGCAGATGCTGAGAAGTCGGACACAGAAGCTGCTGCGGAGACGGATAAACTCGGTTCTGAGTGAGACTTGTACTATCCGGCGGGTGGTGAAGTCGTTAGATGAATATGGCTCACCGATAGAAACTGCTCCGGTTGATACAAGTTCGGCGTGCTTTCTGACGGGTTTGAGGCGCACGAGTGCGAATCTGATTAGCGGCGCGGATGTGGGTCGTGTGTTTTATGAGTTGCACCTGCCCTATGACGCGGATATAGAAGATACGGATGTGATTTTGCTGGACGGTCAAGAATATCACATCGAGCAAGTGATAGCGCGGCAGTCAGTGAATGTGATGAAGCAAGTGATTGTCGTTAAGGTGGGGGAATAGTCCCCTCCCTAGCCTCTAGCGGGCGAGATATATCTCGCCCCTACGGATTATTGGGTGAGTTCTGATAAAAGGTGTTCTTTATGCCTAGTGACAGTTTGTATGTGCGGGTTGTGAAGAATGAGTGGAAGCGCGTGCTGAATGCAACGGATGCGAGTGCTGATAGGGCCTTGCGTGTGCTGGTGGCTGAGGGTGTTAATATTGTGAGATTATCTATGCTGCAATCTCCGGCTGATGGGATTGCATATATTAAAAAGAGCGGGAAAATCCACATCGCGTCTTCGCCGGGGAATCCACCACGCCCCGATGATGGCAATTTGATTAATAGCATACGGGGCGATAAGCGTTCAAAATTAAATTATGCGATTATAGCGGCTTCGGAGAATGCGGTGGGTTTGGAATTTGGCACTACTCGGACAGCGCCGAGACCCTATATGGGGCCGATGATTCTCAAATTGGAGCCACGAGTCCCGAAAGTGTTTGATGACTTCCTTGAGGATGCTCTCTGATGGCTGCAAATCCCGATTTGGTGGCTGTTGAGGCGATTATCAACCAGTTAACAACAAATGAGACGTTGATGACTAAGGTTGATAGCCAAATTTATCGTGATTTTCCAGAGAAGCCTTGGACGTATCCATATGTGCTGCTGGGTTTGAATAGTGGACGTGATTTGAACGAGTCGGGAATAGAACATGCGGATTTACATTACATGGTTATTGCACGGGGTAAAAAGCCGACTGATACCCGGAAGCTGGCAGGTTATATACGGTCAGCGCTGCATGAACAGGCTTTGACAGGTGACGCGGATTGGGGCATTTGGCGCTGCGCTCACCAGACAACGATTGATTTTACAGAAGTGGATGCACAGATTCAAATTGTGCATTCGGGTGGCATTTACAGAGTTCGATTAAGTTCAGGATGAGGTGAATTATGGCTGCAAAACAAGCAAGGCCCGGTCTAGATTATTATATCGAGGTGGGCGGCACGGATTACACGGAGTTTTTTATTAGTTTCGATCCCGGATTGTCAAAAAAGTTCGTGGATGCCACAGCGGGTGACGATGCAGTGCAATCAAAAGTGGGGATACGGATGGTGTGTGAACCCTCTGGCGATATTTTGATTGAGGACGGTGCTGCTGGTTTGGCTTTACAGGCATTACTCGAAGAGGGTAACGTCACGACCCTGCATTGGGGAGCGCGTGGGAACACGACTGGCTATCCCAAATGGGGGATTGATGTCGAGATTGAGAAGGGCAATATCCCAATGAAGCACGATGACAAACAAGTGATAAGTGTTGTTTTCGCCAATGTTGGGAAGGCTTTCTTGTTTGATGGTCGGACGGATACGTGGTAATAGCGCGGGCTTTCACGTCCCCACCCGCGGCTCCTCCGCACTTCGTAGGGAGGGGAGTTAAAGGAAATAACGAAAGGAATTGTTATGAGTGATAATGGTTCAGCAGAGAATGGCTCGGTGAAGGGCTTGGTGTTCAAGAAGTTGCGCGATTTTACGGCTCGTGATATGGCGCGATTCTATAACGTGCTGGAACAGAAGAAAGCGAAAACGATTGCAAAATATGTGCAGACTTGTCCGAAAGAGTGGGGTGCGCCGGATGATGCAGAAACTTATAACGCGCTGCCTCTGAGGGTGTTCTGGCGCGTGAGCAATGCTTTCTCTGTTGGGGTGGCCGCTGCTGATGGCAAGCCAGTTGACAAGCTGCGCTTTGATATGGATAAGGTGCATTCAACAGATTTCGATGAATTGACGATAGCCGGCACTAAGAATCTGATCCGGTCACAGGCTGATGTTATGGCAAGGGTAGCGCTCAGTTGCCCATCCGGTTGGGGTGATGCGAATGACCCTTCAACTTATCTGGATTTGTCGTGGGCGACGTTTGTGAAAGCACGCGGCAAGCTACAAGAAGAGATTGAAGATTTAATGGGAAACTGAAATTTGCGGTGTTCACGCATTTGATTGCCGATACGGGCAGGGCACCGCTCCCCGAACATTTAAGTTGGCGTGTTGAACGTATCTTCATCGCTCAACGCTTCCCCGGTTGGTCATTCGAATATATTGATAATTTGAATTTCCGGACTGTGCTAGAAATCCGGCATGTGCTTGCGGCTCAGAATGATGCTGCGAAGTGGGAGCGCGAGAAGTTAAGCAATAGAGGCAAGTGAAAGTAGCTTATCAGCCCTCAGCCCCCGAAGCGGACAAGGCAGGCCTTGTCCCTACAGAGGCCCTAATGGGGGTTTTTTGATTCTGTGCGCTAGTGGGGTGTTGGTGGGGTAGGGTGATGATGGTGCAATGACCCCACCAGCGGACGTGCTGTTGCACGTCCCTACACAGAAATTCGGGTTAGTAGTTAGGAATTTGCGATGGCATCGGTAGTTAGCCAACTTGAGGTTTTGATACGTGGGAACACGAGCGACCTCAAGCGGAAATTGAATCAGGCGGATCAACAAACAGAAGATTTTGCCACACGGACACGGCGGCGCTTACGTCAGGTGGCGCTAGTGGGTGCTGGCTTGGTGTTGGCGGCTGGCGCTTTTGCGGTTAATGCGGCGATTGAGTGGGAGCAGGCTTTCACGAATGTGACGAAGACGGTTGATGGGACTACGGAGGAGATAGACAATCTCGAAGTCGCTTTGCGACGAATGGCGACGAGCGAGATTTTGGGGGGGATTGAGAATGCACATACTGTATTAGCGAATATCGCGGCGCTGGGCGGGCAGTTGGGCGTGCCGGTTGCTGATTTGGAAAATTTCACGCAGGTCATTGGTGAGATGACGCTGGCGACGGATTTAAAGGGCGGGGATGCGGCGAAGATAGTAGCGCGGTTTTTCGTGGTTACGGGGACAGATTTACAGGATGTTCGTAAATATGGTAATGCGATAGTTGCGCTGGGGAATAATTTTGCGGCATCTGAGAGCGAGATTGCCAACTTCGCCAAGGCACTTCAACCACTGGCGGCTTTTGATTTTAGTCCCGACGAGATATTGGGTTGGGCGACGGCGATGACGGCATTAGATATTAATCCAGAGGCCGGGGGGACGGCGTTTATCAAGGTGGCACAGGCGATGATAAAAGCTGTTTCCGACGAGGGCGGGGATTTACAGAAATTTGCTGATGTGACAGGTCTAGCGGCGGATGAGTTTGCCGAGTTAGTGACAAATGATCCTTCGGCGGCGATGGAGGCCTTCGTCGGCGGGCTGACAGAATTAGATAAGTTTGAATTAGGCGCTCTGTTTGAAGACCTTGGGTTTGCTGACATCCGAACGCAAAAGACCTTTTTGACGGTAAAACAGGGCGCTGATACGGCTACCGAAGCGCTCAGGTTATCGAATTCGGAATGGCACACGGGTAATGCGCTGCAAGAGGAGGCGGCGAAATTCGCGGATACGACTGGGGCGCGGATTGAACGGCTGAAGAATAATATCAATGATGCTGGGATTGCCTTGGGAGCGCGTTTTCTGCCGCATATTAATAGGTTGATCGAGCATGTATTGGATGGGGATGGTATGGGAGCGCTAGGCGATTTTGCGAACATACTTCTTGAGGTTGGCGGGGCGCTTGTCGGGCTGGTCATTCCTGACTTTGATATGGAGGCGGTGCGGACGACGATTGGGCAGCTTGGAACCATTATGGAGCCGGTTGAGCGCGATTTCTCGCTATTTGTCGATCATATATTGTTGACTCTTGGTGAGTTAGCTCTAGGGATTAATGAAGCAGCAGCTTCAGCCGGGCTGGCAGACCTTAATACAGGCTTGCAACGTGACGTTGTCTTAACTCGTGGACGTGTGCAGGGATTTGATGCTGTGGATGCGCTAACTGATGCGTTGGCTGCTGCTAATGTAGGGGACGGCGATTTGAGCGAGATTTTGAGTGACCAATTTCATGAGTGGTTTGGTCAAACAATAAATCTCGCTGATCTAATAGGACTGACGGGGACTTTGCCGGAATCTGCGGGTGTTGAATTTAAGGCTGCTGTGGGGACGTCGTTGCGGCAAGCGCTGGAAGGTGGGGATGCTTCGGATTTGGCGTTGATTATCCCGATGGCTGAGGCGCTAGAACTAAACATGGAAGGGGTACGCCCGGCTGTGGCTGAGGCTTTGGTACAAGCTATATCTGGGGGTGATGAGGGAGCGATTGAGGTGCTGACACCGATTGCTAATGACTTGGATATTGATTTGGCAGAACTGCACCGCAATATGACGAACATCCTTGAAGGTGAAACGTATGAGGCGGTGGTGGTTGCGGATATTACGGTTGTGCCGGGTAATGTTGATACAACTCGCATAGGCGCGGCGGTGGGTGGCGCGGCTGGTGGTAGTGGTGGTGGTGGTGGTGGTGATACTTATATTGTGAATAGTCACGGGCAGAATACTTGGGAACAAGTGGAGCAGATGCAGCAAGCGCGGGCGGATCAAGGACGTGGTGGTGGCGGTGGAAGTCACATAGCATGATCCCCAGCCCCGGCCCCTCCCCACTTCGTAGGGAGGGGAGAAGGATAGCTAATGGTTGATGTAGCGGTAAAGATTTATGTGGATTGGGATGCTGATGGTGACTTCGATGAGTTGTATGAGGACATCACGGACACTGTGAAGACAGCCGGTTGGACGATTGGTTGTGTGAAGCCCTATCAAATCATCGCGCAAGAGACGCGCTTGGATTTGGGATTGAACAATCAAGATATGCGTTTCACGCCTGAGAATGGTTCTTCTCCGTACTTTGGCGAATTGCTTCCCCAACGAAAAGTAAAAATAGAAGTGACTTACGAGAGTGTGGTCTATCCGCTGTATTTGGGTTGGATTGAAAAGATTCGACCTTCCACCGGAGACAACCGGACAGCGACGATTAGTTGTGTGGGTGCGAAGCAATATTTAGAGCAGCAAACGGTGCGCTTGGTGCTGCAAGAGAACCAACGTTCTGACCAGATTATTCAAGCGATTTTGGAAGATATGCAGCTTCCTCCGGCTTTGAGTGGCGACCAGTGGATATTGGGTATCGCGGGGCAGTCGGAGCTAGGTGTGAGTACGTATTTGGCTGATATTACGCCTGCGATTGATTTAGATGTGGGCGATTCGACATTTGTGTATGCGGGGGATAATTGGAACAGCGAAGTGAGTACGGCATCGGCGGCGGCGACCAGTTTTAAGGGCATGGATGCGATTGAGGATGTGGTGAAAGCTGAACAGGGGCGCTTCTTTTTCAGCCGGGACGGGAAAGCGACATTTTGGAATAGGAGTCGTTTGCAATTGGCGACGGCTGTTGATGTGACGTGGGACGCGCTTGATAGTGCTGCGGATTATCGTTTTGGGGAGGATATATTAAACGATGTGACGGTGATGGTGTATCCGCGCAGTGTTGAAGTGGACACGGTGTTATGGGAATTGGACGAGGAAATCGAGTTACGTAGAAATAAGGAAAAGACGATTCGTGCCAAATATAGCGAACGCAACAGCGGGGTCTCTGTGGCGGGTCAAGATGTTACTGTGTCTACAGATACAACTCCGGCGAGTGTGTCTGTTGCTGTCGAATTTTTGGCGGAGAGTGCGACAATCACGTTGAAAAATACGGGGAAAAAGGCGACGGTTGCGGCGGGCGACATCATCCTGAAAGGGAAAAAGTTAACCACTCTCGAAAAATTTGAGGTTCAGCAGATTGATGGCACGTCGCGGGTGACACATGGTTGGAGAGAAGAGCGCATCACTAGCAAGTTGATTGATACCGAGAATTATGCGCGTTCGCTGGCAGAGTATCGCATCAGCCAGCGGAAAGACCCGCGTGGGGTGGTGACGAATGTATCGTTTGGATCACGGCGGGCGGATGATTATAGTGCGTTGTTGGCGACAGGCATCGGTGAGCGGGTGGATTTGACTATCAAACGGCGGGCTGGTGATACATCGCATACGATGCACAGTGGGGAACATTTTGTGATTGGGGAAAAGTTCGAGTGGCATTATCAGCGCGGGTTCATTGGGCAGAAATTTTTGGAGCCAGCGGATATGCAGCAGTATTGGGTGTTGGGTGTGGCGGGGTATAGCGAGTTGGGTACGACGACTTATTTGGGATTTTAGACCCCTCCCCCGGCCCCTCCCCACAAGTGGAGAGGGGGGATTGATTGGTGAGAAGATGGTTTATCGGAAGTGAACGGACGTGCCGTTGCACGTCCCTACGTTTTGGATGGGGGAATTGGTTGTGTGCGTTGTTGGGGTGGGTGGATGTTAGGGTTCTATATACGCGAAAGGGTTTGTGATGCTGATTCGGACGGCAGAGCAACAAGAAATTGTGCGGAATTTGGCGAAGGTGAGACGGCGTGCTGGTGCGACTGCTAGTGATTATCGTCTGTTTGTTGAGGAGTTGGTGCGGCAGCGCTGGGGCGGTCAATTGATAGATTGGGATCATGCAGTGGGGTCGATATTTGCTGAGATTATACGCTCAAATTGGATTGTGCAGTGTATTTTCTGCCGAAACGGGATTATCGCGCAACCGGGAGAACATTTCTATTGCCCTGATTGCATGATGCAGGGGAATGGATTCAAGCCGATGGAGATTGTTTGGCCTGAGAGTAGTGAGCGCAGAGAGATTGAGCGCTTGTTGCTGAAGCGGATTGATCCGAATACGCGCAATTGGTTTCGCCATGAGACGACAGCGGATTTGCTGGTTGAAAATTTGGAACATGGGGACTCATAAATGGCTTATACTGCTCCGACGACGCGGATTACTGGCGAATTGATAACAGCCTCAATTTGGAACACCGATTTGACCGATAGTATTCAGGCGTTGAAAGACCCGCCGAGCGACAATGTTGAATTAAACGTTGGTGCTGATCTGACCACGACCAGCACGAGTTTCGTTGACATCACGGACTTAACTACCTCGCTGACCACCAAGGGCGGGGATGTGATGGTCAGCTTCAAGGGCGACGTTAGAATGAGTACCCTGGCCAAACTCTATTTTGAAATTGATTTAGACGGAACACCCCAAGTTGGTGACGATGGCATTGGTGCGGGTAGACCCGAAGCTTCACCCTTGGGTTCTTTCATCAGTTTCGTCTGGTTGCTCACGGGCGTTAGTGCAGCAGCACACACGATAAAGTTACAGTGGAAAGTGGAAGCGCAAACAGCGACGCTCTATGCCGGTGCTGGCACGTCTGCCGCTGATGTTCATCCGCAATTTTGGGCGCGGGAGGTGAGTTGATGCAGAATGTGACGATTGCCAAGTTTGAAGTGAATGTTGCGGCATTAGACGAGGTGCTGCGGGGGTTATTGGGCGCTGATTTTATTGGGTTGAGCAGCGGCCCTTCTGGGGTGACGTTGCATTTGGCTGATAGGGTCTCTCAGGCGGATATTGATGCGGCGACAGCGCTGGTGAATTCTCATGATGCGCTTTTGCTGACGAATGAGCAGCAGGCTGCCATAGATCGTGATGATCGGATTGAGACCTTGGAGGCTGCGTTGACGGTGGATGAGACGAAAGACCCGGATGCGCTTACGACATCGCAAATGGCTCTTCTGATGTGGATGCGGATGCAAAAGTTGGGGATGTTATAAGTGACAGAACAGATAGTTGCCACGATTACGCAGGCGGATTTGGATCAGGTCGCTGAGGAATTGCAGGCTGCGATTAGCGCGGTTCGTTCGTTGTTTGATACGAGTTTAGATGCTTTAGAAGAACGGATGAACAGCAAGGTCAATACGTTGGCGCGGCAGGTAGCCGGTGAGAAGAGTGATCGCATTCAGGCAGTTGAAGTGCTAGAGAAGCAGGTTGACGATAATCATCAAAATATGAAGTTGTTGATTAAATCTATGCGTGATGAATTGAAACCAGCCATTGACCAACTCACCAGTACAGTCGGCACGGCATTTAATTTAGTGGTGGATATTCATCAATCGACTGAGAAGAAAATCCGTGTACAGAATCAGCAGATGCAACGTTTTGACGAGCGCTTGGATAAGATTGACAAGGGTCAGGTTCGTCTGCAAGGTGAGGTGACTGCGGTAGAAGAAACTATCTTCGGCAAGCCGGGCGTTGAGAATGCGCCGAGTCTGAATAAGACGCTGATAATGCTCGGCGAAAAATTTGATTTGCTGACTGAAGAGTTGCGTAAGCGCGATGAAAAATTAACCCATGTAGCTGTACAAGCAATTGGGAATACGCGGCGGGTGAAAGTTATTGAGGAAGCGCGTAAGCAGGAAGCTGAACGTTGGCAAAGGCGGCGTGCTGTGGGGTTCGGGTTATTAAAAGGGTTGGTTAAAAATAGATTATTCCAAGCAGGTGTTGGCGCAAGCGTAGTAGGTGGATTGGGTATTATTGGCCGTGAGGCCGCGATGTGGTTGCAGGGTTTTTGAGTTCGGATAAGGAGTGTTCTATGATGAGACAATACGCAGTTGGATTCGTTGTTGCATTGCTAGTTATTTTTGTAGTGGTGCCTGTTTTGGGACAGGGTGACAGCCCTGTTGTGGTGGAGGCGTTTAGTGCTGATTCGCTTGATGTCAGCCAAGCCTTGCGTGATTTGCTGGATAACTTTGAAGTATGGTTGGTGATGGTTGAGGATTTGGTTTATCTGCCATTTGCATCATCGTTGGTGTTTTTGCTGACGGCGATTGTGAAGCCTATTCCCTATTTCAGCGGAATCAAAGTACAACATATTAGCTTATTCTTCTCGCTTCTGATTTGGCTAACATATATCGTAAGCCAGCGGGCGGGGCTTGGGCTACAATTCGAGTCGATACTGCCGTTAATGGCGACTGCGGGTTCAGCAATATTAGGTATCACACTGACACCGATTGTTGCAGGGCAAATTCAAGAACGAGCAAAAGGTAAGATGGCGTTGGCGTTTAGTCGCAGTACGAGTCCGGCTGGGGCTGTCGCTGTTGGGTAGGATATAGTTCGCCCATTTACCGCAAGTTGAAACGGTAGCCTCCTCTGTGGGGCTTTTTGGGTTAATGACCTGAGCCTCTGGCTCCTAATTGGACGTGCCGTTGCGCGTCCCTACAATAAAGGCAAACGACCCGCGGGGGGCGGGTCGTTGCACACGCAAAGTGTAAGTGGGGAGCATGGTTAGTCTAGCGAAAATGAGGGGGAATAACGCGCAGGTCAGCCCCTGGCCCCCTCTCCAGCTTGGAGAGGGGGGACGGTTGCTTATTTGGTCAGTATATCCTTTACGTCCACAAAATAATCGTCACTGATTCTGCCCGTGTTATCTCTAATGATAACGTTTACGCCCACAATGCCTCCTGGCTCCCTCAGCCGTCTCATTGGGATATACTTTCCAGGCCCGTACACGAAAATCTCCTCGACTTCGCCGCCTGACGAAATAATTTGTTGGACTTGTTCTTGGGTCAGTGTCAGCATGATTTATTCCCCCGAAGTTGAATATGAGTTGAGCCACGCAACAACTTCATCACGATCAAATGTTGGGCGAATATTTAATACGTAAGTTGAGATTTGCCCCTGTGTTAACATCCCAAAGTGTGGCGCTTGTTCTTCTCTCCAACGCTGTGCGTCAACTGTTTCAACATGAATATAAACGAGAACCTCATCATTTGTGATTAGCAATTCTGATTTTGGTTGTGGTTGTGGCATTTTGTCTCTCATTATCTATCCATTCTAAAGATATGCGTTTAGGTTGATTATAAGGGTAGCCGGAATTTTATTTTACTTGAGAGCAGTGATGTCGATAGGTTCAGGCGTTTGCCGATGTAGATTGCGGTAGTTCCGGGGTCTTTGTGACGTAGCATCACGCTGATAGCATCAAGCGGAACGTTTTTTGAGCGGGCGAGACTGGCATAAGTGCGGCGCATATCATGGGTCGTTATTTTGAATCCGAGAATTTCCATGCTGCGTTTTGAAACGATTTTTAGGATGGCACGGGCTGATAATCCACTGGTGGCTGTATTGCCGCGTAAGCCTAGAGGCGGAATCTTATCCCCTCTAAGTAAGGGTTGCCAGATAGGGGTATCGTTATCAATGCGGCGCGGATCGTCGTCTTCCAGACTGTCGTTAAATGCCTCTACATACGACATGATGTAATCATAGGCGGTATCATCAATCGGTACGGGATCAAAATTTGAGCGCTTGCCGCGAACAGTGATAATCAAAGTATCTTCGCCCTGTGTAATGTTTTCTAACTTAATGCGTGCGAGTTCGGCTGCACGCAAGCCGCTGTTAATCCCGAGATAGAATATGGCTAAATCACGTAGACCGCCAATTGTGTCCATTTTTGACCTGAAACTAGTGAAGAGTTTATTGACATGATGTAAGCTGAGGCGGGTTCCGGTATTTTCGAGGGCGGGGCGGTTGGAGCTTGTATCTGGTGGTGGGTTTTTGGTGGAAGTTGCCAGCCGGAATTGACGTTGGACTTCTATGATGTAAACGAAGTCGCCGCCATTTTGGGGAACGACTTGCTGTTCTTCCAGCGCTCGAAGAAAGAGTCTGACTGATGCCATATAGCGCGTGATGGTGCTGCTACTGAGACCTGAGCTCTTACGATCTGCAATATAGGCGGCGGTGTTCGATTTGGTTGGTTGGCTCATTCCGTAGAAATCCCAAACATATTTTTCGGCGTGTTGGTGGATGATACTTGCACCGAGGAACTTGCAATAGTCAGCGAGGGAAGCAAGATAAGCCCGCATTGTGTGGCGTTCGTGGCGACTGCCGGGGAGGGTCTCGATGTGGTTGACGACGGATTCGAGTGCGGCGGCGGGGTCGAAATAATCTTGCCACCACTGTTCAGTTTGCGTGTGACGCTGTGGCAGGTGTAGAATGGTGTCGGAGGTGTTTCGATTTTGTAGTTGGAGCATCTTCATTCCTTTCAGTTCGGATAAGTGGCTTTCTTGAGGGTCATTTGTCTGGATTGGGAAGCCCGACTAATTCCAATAGTCGGGCTTTTTGATTGACCCTATGTTGTACTCGTCTACTACAGTTTAGCATGGTAATTTGCTTCTGTCAAGCAGTTGGTGTAGACTTTGAAGCAGTTGGGATATTGGGAGTGTTACCATGTTGAGAAGACGCAATTTAATCGGTTTGTTGGTTATGATTCTGATAATCGCGAGTATATTTGGCAACTTCAACAAGCCAGCACGTAATAGGCGTTCCAATCCAACACCACAAGAGTCGGACACATCTGGTGTAATGAAACCCGGCGATAGACTGCTACCGACAGACTCCTTCATTGATGAAATTACACTTCAGCGAAAATTTGTCATCTGGAGCCAATACGATATTTTATATTTAGATAGGATGCCTGCTGATCCGTTTGGCCTTGCTACCGTGGGACCTGAACCGCCGGAGGCAAAGGGTATGTTAATCGCTATTCCAGTCGAGATAGCTGAAGAAATGCACGCTGCATTCGCACAGGGTCGCTAATCCCCTAATATTTATTGTGCATAAAAACGGGCAACTTGGCGTATGATTATGTTGAATTCACAAGAGAGTAGACAGCCCAAGCGTTAACATGAAGCTAGTGGTGTGCTACCATTTGCGACCACAGCGCGGGCAAGTGACAACAATAGAACCCCGTGTAATGGTTCGTGTGAACTTGCACCCACAAAAGCAGGTGATTTCGCGTTTAAGCGTCCGTGTGATTTTGATACGTCGGCGGATTGTTATTTTCCGAGCCATAGGCTTTACCTCCTTTCCGCATCCAGATTCTAGACATTTGGAGTGTCTAGTGGGGATGCAAGTGTTTAGCGCTTAGGCTGTCTACTCTATTGTGAATTGTTAGAAAATCTATAATATTTATTGTGATATAATCTAAAAACTGGTATAGTTCCAAATACAAAGGGTGTTAATTAGCCATCAGTCGCTAAATTCATTCCTTTCACCGTAGTGCCAAGTTTCCGTAAACTTGGCACTTTCGCATTAATTACCACTATGACAGACTCTAGCATGAAATGAAGCCAATAGCGAATCCGTGAAATGCTTCAGTAGCACTGCTGTTTTGCTTAGACCTCCTCCTCTTCATCTTCATAGTGATCCTCTTGTGATGTGAAAATGTGATAAGCGGCCCCTATGAGTATCGCCAATAAGCCCAGCCCTGTAACCCAATAACCTATATCCGGTGCTATTAACTCGATAACTCCAATTTTGAATGCTGAGAGGGATGTGTAATAGCCTAAAAGTCCGAATAAAGCCGGAAGCGCTGTTAGTGCGGCAATTACGCTAAATAGTCGACGTTGTTCATAATTGGTGAGTAACGCAAAGATAACTGCGAAGGGCATTGCTATCACTGTGATATGCCACCATTCTAATGTCGGTGCCCGTAGGTACACTTCAAACCCTTTTACATCAGCAATGTTGAGGAAGGGCAGGAAAACGAAGCCAATAATTGTTACGATACTTCCAAAGGTATTCAGTGCGACGACCATTAGTGCCTCCCATAATTCTTTTGATAACTGTACCTTATTTCATACAGAACTGCTAATTTTTGGGATGAATGAGGTTACAATCTTGTTATAATTTGGCGGATTGGTTGACAATCAGATATAAAAGCCGTTATTGTGTGGTCATCCAATACATATAAGATGTTAAGCGGATACAACATGCGCCGAATAATATTGATAATTTTAGCAATTTCCTCAATTTCTCTGTTTACTCCACTATCAGCACAAGATGATGACTTCATTGGTTGTGCAACCATTACACTAGAAGAATTACAAACAATGGTCACGGAAGACCTTGCTGCTATGGAGAAAGCAGTCGCAACCTCAGATGTCGAGCGTTGGGTTGAGGTTGCCAGAGGCTTGCGAAATACATTAGCAATTGTTGATGGTTTCTGTCGGGGTTTCAGTTGGGATAGCGAAACTGAGGGTCAGCTTCCGGTGATCGGGCCGGTACTGTTCCCAGACGGTTTATATCGGGCGACTGTGACAACAAATGATTATCTTACTCTCAGAATTGAGACACTTTCGGGTGATTGCGATCCGGGAGGTGGACGAGCATTGTTTATTTTGTCAGCCGATGACGCTTCGGATGGCGCACAAGCTGTGTTCCGTTCAGATAGTTGTGCGGCGCTCATAGAAATTAGTCGTGTGGACGAAGATTGGGAATTATCGTTTGAATTAATCAGTGAAGGATAGAGATGAAAATAGTGAGGAATCGGTTTAAGGAATTGCTAGCGATCAAAGAACGGCGCGATGGGAGACGTTATACGCGGCGAGAGATGGAAGCAATTACGGGCGTGACACTAAAGACAGTACAGGGCTGGGCAAATAATCGTGCAACCCAATTCCATAGCCAACAGATAGAAGCGTTTTGTGAATTCTTTGAGTGCGAGCTAGGCGATTTGCTTATCTTGGAGGAGGTTGAGTCCTCCCCTGAAATAGAAACCACACTCGCTGCATCTGCTTAAGAAGGCGGTCAGCGAGTGTGGTGTTAGCAGGACAACGCTTTAGGGAGTTTTCCTGCCCGTGCAACTTAACAACTAAATAGGGCGAGACCTGTTATAACCCCAAAAGTGGGTCATGAAGGCTCATTCCTACTTAACAGACTCTAATTATACACATAACACATGGTCATCTTGACAAAATATGAGGGTTTAGCGGCCATCAACTTTCCGCCGAAAATCAATAATGTTTGATTTTTGTTCTGGTTCGTAGTGCAGGGATTTTGCTGCCTGTTCAACACTCTCCCAATCGTCCGGGTAATAGTATTCTAGTGTCGTTATCACGCTTGAATGCCCCAGAAGTTGCGAGACAATAGATGGCGCTATTTTATCTTTTGCTAAGGAGTGTCCTAGGCGGTGGCGAAGCGAGTGTGGCCCCCAATGTTTAAGCCCCGCACGTTGGCAGATCCTCCCGAAGAGGTTGCTATAAGCAGGTGTTGAATTTTTGCGACCATGCGGGTGGAATACATAATTACCATCACGTCCTGAGTGTTGTAATCGCCAACGGATTAATGCTTTATGGCACTCAGAACCGAAAAACACTGGGCGCGGTGGTTTACCTTTTTCTGTGACCAATGCCTTTTTTTCATCGAGAGAGACATCATCCCATGTCAGCGCGGCAACTCCGCCAATTCGACAGCCTGTATCGCCAATGAACAAGACAAGCACATAATAGCGCAGTGTCCATTTAGCATAGTCGAGTAATTTCTCGTAGTCGCTATGTGGCATTGCCTTGACGATGTCGCCCAATTTATTTTGTCTAAGGCGTTTTAAGCCTGCCGCAGGACTCACTTCGATTAAGTTAACGCGCACGCACCAATTAAAAAATGTACGAATATTTTTGACATATTTATTGTAGGTTGCGGGTGATTTGACGGCGGGACGTTTGCGGACTGTTTGCATATATTCTATCAAATCTTCTGAGCGGACATTTGCAAGAGGTCTTGTTGAACCGACGTAATCGCGCATTTTCTCTAGTTCGTACTTGTAGGCTTTGCGAGTCGTTTCGATATGTTCACCCAGAAATAATTCTAGTGCTTTATCAAGTTGCATTTTTTGTCTCCCTAAAGCGGTAATCGAATTATATCAGAAAGGTAAATTGTAATGGCTGAAAATGATACGAGATTGTTAACGATGGATGATTTGCCGATTGGTAGCGAAGTTAGTGCCGACGGGAAAAAAGGCGAGATTCTACGTCATTCGGTGAATGGAACACAAGTAAAGGTTGCCTTCATGGCTGACTATAGGGGTCAGTGGTTGGATTTGGCGGATGTGACGCTGGTTGCTGTCCCAGATGAGTCCGATGAGGTGGTGGTGCTGAGTGTTGAGGAGCAATTGGCGACTCTGACAGAGCGCTTTGATGTGCTGGGAGAGTTGGTTGCTGAACATGAAGATCACATTGAAAACCAAGTTCAGTACGAGATGGATGAAGCGGAATTACGGCTTGAGGAAATGATGGCTGGGCCTGCGGAAAAGATGGGCGAGTGGGAAGTGAAGACCTTGGTGCGAGAAATCACTGGCATCAATCAATCGGCTGATGAGGAATTGGCTAATCATCTTAATGATGGTTTTCAGATTGTAGATGTCAGTCAAATTTCTGAAGGCTTCCCGACTGAGCAGGTAAGTTTCATCAAGCGGATAGTGATGTTGAAGCGGCTGAAGGGAGTAAGGGTTGATTTGGCAGATACGGATATTCCGCAGGGGGAAAAAGAAGTGGTCGCTGAGGCTGAGTCGGTTGAGGTTTCGGATGAGCAAGCAGAATAAGCCTTATCAGAAGTGAACGGATTAGGTGATTGAATATGGGACAAGCAAAGCTCGAAGACTTGAAACACGATATGTCCGGATTTGGAGAGGTCATGCACAGCAATAATAAGTGAACAGCCGGGAAGGGATGAAGCCCCCGCCCGGCCTAACCCAACCCACAAATGCGCGAGAAAGGCTAGAGGAATTGTAGCGAGGATTTGATTAGTGAATGAACAGAAAGGGAATGACGATGAATAGCCTTGATTTGGGGCGCTGTTGTTCGTGCGAAAAAGATGGTAGCGATGTGAGGAATATCATTTCGCTTCATTATCGTGCGCCAGAAGCGGGCAAGGGCTGGGGTTGTTTTGTGTGCGGCCTGCCATCTGACGGTGCTGTTGCGGTGTTATGTGACGATTGTATGGACCCGGATTATGGTTTTTTGCGTTTCGTCTGTGCGGGGTATCCGTTTGAGAACCGACGTGTGTCGTTGGGCGATGTGGTCGGCAAGGGATTCAATCACAATATGGATTATCACATGGATGATGATCGTGAATGAGCGCAAGGGTTTTGATGTTGAATTTTTATACCCTGACGGTGCTGGTATTTGGTATTTTTTGGCGACTACTATTGAACTGCCATTCTTCCAAGCGCTAAAAGTCGCTCGTGAGCATGATGGACCCTGGCGGATTCGGCGGCGTTCGGATGGTGTGGTGATTGCTGAGAAGAAACGGGATTAGCCGGACGCGCCGTTGCGCGTCCCTACGAAGATAGGTTATTAAAGGAGAAAAGATAATGAAGGTTTTGACATTTTTGAATGAAAAGGGCGGCGTTGGAAAGACGACGCTGGCGGTACATGCGGCGGCAGGCTTGGCGATACGTGGCAAGCGTGTGTTGCTGATTGATGCGGACGCACAGGCTCACAGCACATTTCTGTTGCGTCAAAAAGAATATGGTGGTCTGTATAGGCTGCTCGTCCACGAGGAAGAATGGAAGGCGGTATTACGCCAGCCGGAACCTCATATTTGGTCACCGCCCGATATGAAAGTCGGAAAGTTGTATTTGCTGCCGAGCAATATCGAAACGCGGGCGATTCCTACGGTTGTGAGCGACGCGACATTGCTACGTGAGCGCTTGGAAGAATTAGAAACGTATGTCGATATTGTCGTGATTGATACCTCACCAACCCCTTCACTTTTACACGCGATGATTTATGTTGCATCGGATTATGTGGTTATTCCGACTGCATGTGAAGCGATGGCGCTGGATGGTTTGGCAAAGACGGCCGCACGGGTTAAGAAGGGAAATCCTATTATGCGTGCAAAGGGTTCGGCGGATTTGTGTTTACTAGGTGTACAGCCGGTCATGTTCGATGCACGCACGAATGCACACGATTTTGGCATTGAGCAGATTATCAAGCATTTTGGCGAAGATATAACATGGGATGCGGTGGCGATGCGGACAGCGTGGCGTGATGCGAGTTTTGCGCGTAAGACTGTGTTTGCGTATGCCCCATCATCTCTGGCTGCCAAAGAAGCGTGGGAGGTGGTCAATCGAGTAGAGCTAGGGGTGCGGCATGGCTAGTAAATATGGTGCTGACAAGACGGATCTATTTGATAAAGAAATAAACATCGAAGCTATTGACGCGGAACTTTACGGCAGTGTTGATATTCCGGCGAGTGGTCGAGTGGTGGCAAAACCGATTGATATTATGCAAATTTCGGCTGATTTGCAGCAGCCGAGGCGGGCTGTTCCGGCGCTCTTGCGTTTGTATTGGGATGGGAGCGCGGGCGAAGTGATCGAGATGTTGGCAAAGTGGTACGCGCTGGCTTGTGATAAGGCGGATGTAAAGCTGGATGTGATAAGAGTTATTGATGGCTTAGGTGAGGGTATAGATACGGATGGGAAACCTGCCCTGTTCCAAGATTATGTTGAATTGCTGAGATTAGCTGCAAGTATCAAGCGCGAGGGCTTAGTCAACCCGATTAGCGTTATTGAGTCCGCTGACGGCTATGTGATAGAAGCTGGTGAGCGGCGCTGGTTGGCGCATCATCTGCTGGGGTTGTATGCCAAAGGCGATGACTGGAATCGCATCGCTGCGGTGAAAACAAAACGTAAGGATTCTGTTTGGCGACAAGCGCATGAGAATGGCAATCGCGCAAGGCTAAAACCGATTGCTATGGCACGACAATTATCAATCCTAATCATGGATTTGCGGGTCGATATTGGTGGTCAGGAATACGCTGATTATCAATCTATGAAGCGGAGCGATGGTTGTGACCGCTATTTTTACGCGCAAGTTGCGGACGGGGTAAAGCACCGTGTTCCGCGTGGCATGGGTGAGCGCATTGAAGCGGCTATGGGGTTGAGTGAAAGTCAATTGAGTCGTTATCGTCACCTATTAAAACTGACTGATGATGATGAGATAAATGATGATTTATGGATGGCTGCGGACTTAGAAGATTGGCCTGAATTCTCGATACGGAAGATTGCAGCGATACCAATATCACGCCTAAAAGAGATGATGGCGGGCGATAAATGGACGTTCGAACAATTGACGACTGAATCCGATACCTTGCCGGCCGGCAAGGTATCAGGGCAAAAAGAGCCTGAAAATGGTGATGAAAGCGTTGGAGATGGGTTAGATGGGGCTGAATCGGGTGATTCTACGGTGATTGAGTTCGGCCACAAAGAGCTATCGGGACTGTTGGATGGTGAGGGGGATGATCCCCAGCCCCTCCTCGCTTCGCAGGAAGGGGAGTTGAGTTCCGATAACGCAGATTCTGTTGTCCGAACGGAGCTTGGCAATTGGGGTGGTAAGTGGGTGAGGGATAAACGCACGGGCATCGAAGGGACGGTGAAAGGCGTTCAGGGGGGTGTGTTTCGTATTGACCCCGAAAGCGGAGATACACACTTTGTCAAGCGCGGCGATATGGAAGAAGTATTTGAGCGCCAACCCGTGCGGGATGCTGTGCCGGAAAAAGTAGAGTCTGTAGAGGAATTGCGGCTGATTGATGCGGGCAGCGAAATGGATGGCATCCTCTCTAATTTGGCTAATATAGGAAAGTTTAGGGGTGATGAAAAAGGGTTCGATGCGTTGGAGAAAATGCGGCGAATCACAAGGGAAGATGTCAACGAAATGAATAGCGCGAATACACTGAGAGAATGGTTGAATGAATATTCGAGCGCGGTCAACAGTGTACTAGAAGGTTTGAAGGTTTATATGGATGAAGTAGAGTCCGATTTCAGGGCTTATACAGCGGTGAAAAATGATGATTGACGAACATTTAATAAAGATTGGCAAATTTGAGTATCATGTCACTTTGCGGCAGGGATGTTTGCGCTTCTTAGAGCCACTTTTCCCTAACGATGTTACTGACGTGGTGTTGCAGGGTCATGTGATGGATTATTATCCGTTGGCAGACCATGAGGATGAGTTGCGCTTGTTGATTTGGTTGCATACTCGCCCTTGCCCGATGAGATTGTATGTGCGCCGCGAGGGAGGGGAAAACTAATGTTACGCGAAGAAAAACCGACTAAGTGGGGCATCAAGATGTTGCGGGACCTCGTAAAGATGATGAACAGACCTCAGATTACGACGAGTGAAGCGCTTTGTGCGCGGATTATGGACGATAAAATAAGCGGTGTGGTGCTGCATCGTCTCTTGCAGTGGCAAGGGACAGGGAAAGATGGGACGTACAAGTCTGATCGTGCATTTTATGCTGAAGAATTCGTGACGTATGACCAAATGAAGCGCGTTAGGACTATCTTCAGGCGGACAGGTATCATGGAAATTGTGAAGAAAAAGGTGAATGGTGCGCCGACGATGCACTATCTACTTAATGCAGAGAAGTTCTTGGAGCGGATAGCGGCGGTCTTCAAGAGGCCGCTGACGTTTATGCGTGTATTGATTTTCGATAGAGTCGAGAATGGAAATTCGGGAAAGTCGGGAATGGATTCTGGTGAAAGCCCTAAATCTATAACAACAGGTACTACAACTTCTTCCTCTAAAGAGGAAGATAAACAACAACAACAACCAACAGGCGGTGGTGGCGGCGGTAAAAATATTTCTCTTCCTCCTAAAGGTGAAATTTTTGATTCTTCAAAACTTCCCAAGACCACAAAGACTTTTGATATTTTGAGGAGAGCGGGAATTTCTACTACCGCCGCTACTCAATATCAATGGATTGATGCTGAGGATGCTCAGGTGTTGGTTGATTCGGCACAAAAAAAATATCAAGATGGAAGACTCGAAACGGTGCCAGCACGTTATATTGTAGGTGCGCTGAAAAAAATTCGGGAGGAAGAGCGAGAGCAGTATGCTATTGATAGTCGTGAGCCGGGTATGGTTGCGGGTACGTTTGCTGAGCATCTGTATGAACTGGCTACAATCGGGTTGATACCAGCGAGGAAAACGAAGGTTGAGGATTCGCCTGTGCATAGTGCTGATGATTTAGCAGAATTAGATTTCTGAAAAACAGAAAGGGAGTGAAGATGTTGCTTATACACGAGATTGAGAAGTTACACTTGGAATATGACATGCTGGTGGCTTGTGGTGAACTTGAGAAGTACGAGCCTTGGCTGGAACGCGAGATTTTGGCGACCCGCGAGGCGCTGGCTGAGAGTGAAAATGACGGGGCGCTGTGGAAGTATTTGGCGAGTGCGAATTATGCGTTGTGGAAGGAATCACATTTGCAATTCGAGGAATTGGCTGGGATGCTTTCGGTGGTTCGGGCGTGTGTGATTCGGAAAGATTTTGGGGCGATTGCGCGGTTGTTGGAGACCCCTCCCCGCAAGCAAGGAGGGGTGTAGAAGATGACGCTCAATCATCAACGCAAAAAAGACAAAAGGGGTAGAGGTATTGAGTGGACAGATGCGACGTGGAATCCGATTGCGGGTTGTCCGCATGGCTGCCGCTGGGAGATGCCAGACAGTGAGATTGCAATTTGCTATGCGGAAGATATAGCGCAGGGTCTGGCGCAAAGGGCTTATGCAGAGGGCTTCGCTCATCACTACTGGAAGCCCCAGCACTTGGGCAGCCCGCGCAAGGTCAAAGAGCCGCTGAAAATATTCGTAGGCTCGATGGCTGATGTTTTTGCGGCGCGAGTACCAGACTGGCAAATAGGCCAAATATTGCAAGTGGCTAAGGATTGTCCACAACATATATTTCAGATGTTGACGAAGAATGGGCCACGTACAAAGCAATTCGATATGCCAGAGAATGTCTGGCTGGGCGTGTCGATGCCGCCGGATTTCATGTGGGGCAAGAAGTTATCGCAAGACCAAAAAGAGCGTATGTTACACCAAATGCTTAATTCGCTAGAGAGTTCGAATGCAGCGGTCAAGTGGATGTCATTTGAGCCGCTGTCGTGGGACGTTTACCCGATTGTTCTGGAACATCCGCGTGTTCTGGATTGGGCAGTCATCGGGGCAGCTTCTAATGGGCCCAAAAAGTATTTGCCTGATCCTGAGCATTTCGGAAAACTTGCTAGTCTATTGAATTTGTATGGTATTCCCATGTTTTTCAAAGGCAACTTGCACGGATTGCAGGCAGCGGATAAGGACTGGCGTCAAGCGTTTCCGAGTTCGGATAAGGGGAATTCTGATGTCTGATGCAGATTGGGATGCCCAATTAGATCAATGGGATGCCATGCTTGACTGGGAGGACGCACTTTCTGAATGCGGCTTGAATGGCTCAACTAATGATGAGGATATATGCTTAGAAGCTGGAACAGAGCATTGTATGTTCTGGTGTCCGTTTAACGAGAAAACCCGCCCAAAAGGGCAGAAAGACTGAGTGATGAGTTGGCCAAAGGGAGATATCGGAGTGCCACTATTATTCATCAACGATGTACACGGTGAATGCGAGTATGAACTCTGGAATGCAAAGTCTGGCGGTAGCTGGTACTGGCAATGGCGTATGCTCGTTCAATATCAAGTGCATGTTTTTGATTTAGGTGATGGCAAAGAATATGTCGGTACTAATGAGCAAAACGGCGATTGCTATGAGTCAGAGTGGCGTTTCACAACAGCAGGAAAGGCTCTGGATGACGTACTAGATTTTGTACAACTTCACATCATTGGAGAGTTACCTGAGCCGCCCAAAAGGGCAGAAGGGATATTATGAACGTATTAGACACGTTCGCAGGCATTGGCAGCTTCAGTCTCGCACTCTGAGGCGGGCAGTCTATTATAAAATGTAATTCGCTGATGATAATATATCGCAGCAAAATATTACACGGAAAAGTAAGTTGATTGGAGAATGATATGCAAGTAGAATACAAAGCTGACCGAATCCGAATTTACCGCCTTAGCACGGATGAGACGATTTCTTTATCTATCGAAGAGGCGGAACGTCTGCGTATGCTTCTGTTTGTTGCGATTGCAGAAGCGCGTGGATTTGGTGACATTGAGCCTGCACCAACTGTCGAACCCGGCAGTTTCAAAAACGCGCGCGGCATCTTGCCTTGGAGCGAAGGCGATGAGAAAGCAGAAGGCACGATTAGGCGTATGTGTGACGGCAAGCCAGCAGAAAGCGAGAGTGAGTGATGGATAAACGTGTAATAGAGCCAAATGAAGTCGGTGTCATATCGAAGGATGATTTAGAGTGGATAGGTGCTAGTGAGATTGAGTTGCACTGCTATCGTTGTGGAATGGCACGTACTCCCCTGCATGTTTTTTTTGGTGATGATGAGGAACATCAATACTGCGGGCCGTGTCTCATACTCGAATGGGAAGAAAGCCAACCAGAAGAAAGAGAACTCATCAGAAGAAAGAGAACTCATCAGAAGAAAAGCGAGGAGTGATGGACGAAACTACTGATTCCTGAGTGAATACTAAAACACTTATCTACATAATTTGTTGCGGCTTTCAAGTCATCTGCTATAATTAATGCAGTGTTGGGGAACGTTAAGGACATTAATTATGGTTTGGTCAGCGTACATGAAATTTATTTATGAGCAAATCGAAGCTGTGGTTTGGGTGACGCAAAGGGAACTGGGCAGGGGCGTGATGCCAAAAGAAGTAAAATCCAGATTAGCTTATGGTCGGGTTGAGGGCAGTTTGCGTCGTGATATGTTGGAGATGTCTCTGGGCGGGCGTTTGGTGCGTTTGGGTGGCGTGGGCGCTCGGCGCGGGTATCGTGTGCCGACTCGGATGGAGCGATTATCATTTATGCTGATGGGGATTTGGCCGCATGGCAGCGAAGAGGTTTTTCTTCGGGGCTGATAAATTGGAGGTATCATGGGCAAGAAGAAAAAGAAGAAACGTCAGACAACATTAGCCCGGCCTTTAGAGAGATAGCCTTACCGCCTGATGAGCGTCTAGTAGCAGATTTACTAGCGCATACATGGCGCATAGATATGGGCGTTATTCGCATAGACCCCAAAGAAGATGTGCGCGAATTACTAGCAGGTATGTCTCCAGATGGAGGGGATACCGTAGCAATGTTATGGTACTTGCAAAAGGGGAAATCATGGTTGATGATTTGATGCGTCACGATGAGATTGGGAGAGAATTAGAGAGGCTTATACATTCTGATAGTGACCGCGCTTACCTATCAGGTGTTTGTGTGGGGATTGCATCCCGCACGGATGGCGACAATTTCGCGCTATTAGCTGATGCGGTGCGATTGTTACGTGATGGGCATAGTTTGCCGCAAGCACTTAAAATCATATTAGACAGGCAAGGTTAATCATGGCTGATGATTTAATGATTGAAAACTTTATGGGGGTGTTATGAAACGATACATAAACTACTTCAGGTACGTATTCCGCCATAAATGGTATGTATTTCTTGAATGCTTAAAATTGGGTGTGCCATTATGGAGCGCATTTTGGCACGATTGGGATAAATTTCTACCAGAAGAATGGGTTCCCTATGCGAGGACTTTTCGAACACCTGATGGTAAGAAGCAGTATAAGCCAGATGCAGCATTTGAACGCGCTTGGCTATTTCACAAGAACCGTAATAAACATCACTGGCAATTTTGGGTAGCGCTAATGGATGATGGGTATACAGAATGTTTGGCCATGCCAGATAAGCATCGACGGGAAATGTTGGCAGATTGGCGGGGCGCAGGGCGTGCATTAGGCTTTCCTGACACTGCGTCGTGGTACAAAACCAACCGTGATAATATGAAATTGCATGATGAAACTAGGCAATGGGTTGAAAACCAATTCAAATTAGAAGACCGCTTAGAGCGATTGAAAGGAATAGGCGTGCTGTGAATTTGAAAGTCGTTCACTTAAAGCCAATGTACTTCCGTTGCATGGCAGCGAAGAGGTCTTTCTTCGGGGCTGATAAATTGGAGGTATCATGGGCAAGAAGAAAAAGAAGAAACGTCAGACAAGATTAGAAGCCATTCAAGAGTTGCAACGGGCCGTTAAAGAACTAAAACAGGCTATGCTTGAATTACCTGTCGTGAAGCGTGTGCTAAGACCTTTTCTATTATTCGTACTGATAAGCGTATACCGTTTCCTTAGCCGTAACACAAAACCACCAATTGCTGAACATTTGTGGACAACAGACGAGAACGACCATCCAGAGCCACTTATATACGGTGATTGGGATCCCGTCATTATATCAGAGGGGGATCCCGGTGATATTCGCGGGATACACATGATCCGCGATAAATATAAGGCTGCAATCTTATCCTCTGAATCAGAGGAAACCGACCAGGCCCTTGACTAAGGCCTGATAAAGACTATTCTGTGCGTTGAGACTGTAGAGAAATGATAGGGTTGGGTTGCTGATAAAATCTATCAGAAAGTCAACGCTTAATTGACATGACCCCTCGTTTGTTCGGGGGGATTTTTATTTTAATGGTAGCTTATTTATGTGCGTAATATGTGTTCCAGAATGATAAAATGTGTATCAAATTCGCATAGTCAGATTATCCAAAAGCGAAAAAGGGGCAATCTGGACTAAAAACTCTACATGTTTAGGCAAATCATGGCTAATAAACCCCAATACGATAGGTCGTCTATGAGAGCGGCGATTGAGGGCAGTGGCGGCAATATCAAATTGATAGCGGACGCGGTGGGTTGCTCACGGGGTACAGTCTATCGTTATCTGAAAAGGTATCCTGAGTTACAGCGTGCTTATGATGCTGAGGATGCCAGTGTTGAGGGTCGTCCAACATATCCTAGAGAGAAATTTGAAAAGGCTATGGAAGGGTCGCTGGGGATTGTGGCGACGATTGCGAAGCGAGTTGGATGCAATAGGGGGACGGTTGATAATGCGCTGAAGCGTTGGCCTGAATTGGTTGTGATGCAGACGAGTGAGCGCATGATGCTCTTTGATTTGGCAGTCTCGAAGTTGGTCAAGATGCTGGAGAATGAGGAAAATCGGGATCATGGGCGGGCTGTGTTTTTGACGCTGGAAACGCTGGGCAAAAAGTTGGGATTCACGAAGGGCTTCGAGGTTACAGGCGAAGATGGGACGGCATTATTTCAGTTAGCGCCGGACGTTGTTATATTGATGCAGCAGAATAATATTTCGCTTGATTCTGTCGTGCAGCAATATGAGGGATTGATTCGGATGCAATTTGCACGCTAGAAAGGTCGTTATCGGAACTGATTATGGATATACGAGATCGGGTGATTGAGTTGCGGCGGGTGAAGGCGAGTGAGTTGCTGGGTAATCCGAAAAATTGGCGCAAGCATCCTGAGCGGCAACGGAAGGCGTATAAGGCACTGGTGGATAAGATAGGCTTTGCTGGTGCTGAGTTGGTCATCGAATTGGCTGACGGGCGTTTGATGTTGATTGATGGTCATATGCGGAAAGATATTCACCCGGACGCGGTGTTGCCAGTGCTGGTGACTGATTTGAATGAGGATGAGGCTGATTTGTTGTTGGCTTCGTTCGATTCGGTGGGGGCCATGGCGGAAGTGGATACTGAGGCGCTGGAAAGTTTATTCGTTGATGTTGGCTTGGCTTTCGAGGACATGGGGGATTTGAGCGCGGAGATTGCGGCGACGTATGATATTGATTTGGGGGGGGATGATGTGCCGGAAGATGCCGGGGCGCAAATTGACAGGGCGGAAGAGCTAAACGAGAAGTGGCAGGTCAAGCGCGGGGATTTGTGGGTGATTGGTGAGCATCGTCTGTTGTGTGGGGATAGCACGGACGCGGCTGATGTTGAGCGGGTGATGGGGGGTGAGAAGGCGCTACTCTGCCATGCCGACCCGCCCTATGGCATGGGGAAAGAAAAAGACGGCATTACAAATGATAATTTATACCGTGAAAAACTAGATTTTTTTCAAATGCAATGGTGGCAAGCTATCAGGCCATTTTTAGAAGATAACGCAAGCGCTTATATATGGGGAAATGCTGAGGACTTATGGCGGTTGTGGTATTGTGGCGGGCTTCGAGATAGTGAGCGATTGACCTTTCGCAATGAGATTGTGTGGGACAAAGGTGATGCTGCGGCTGGTGGTATCAGTTTGCAAGGTCAACAGGGGCTTAGGCAATATCCTTCCTCAACTGAGAGAATCTTATTTTTTATGCTTGGACAACAAGAATACTCAATGAATGCTGATAATTATTGGGATGGTTGGGAAAATATTCGGTTGTATATCAAAGGCCAGCGCGATTTGATGGGTTGGGATAATGCAGAGTGCAAGCGTATAGCAGGTCATAGTCCTACAAGCGGCTGTCATTGGTTCGATAAATCACAATGGGTTATGCCCACAAAAGAAGTGTATGAGGCATGGCAAAACGCCGCAAAAGATGACGGATTCAAACGAGAGTTTGACGACCTCAAACGAGAGTTTGACGAAGGGCGATCAGTTTTTGATAATACTCATGACCTTATGACAGACGTTTGGGATTATCCGAGAGTTAAGGGTAATGATAGGCATGACCACGCTACACCCAAACCTATAGAAATTATGCAGAGACTTATTAAAAGTTCATCACAGAATGAGAATATTATCTTTGAGCCATTCGGTGGGTCAGGGACGACGATGGTTGCTTGTGAGCAGTTGGGGCGGCGCTGCCGGATGATAGAGATTGAGCCGAAGTATTGTGCGGTGATTTTGGAGCGGCTGGCGGATATGGGGTTGGAACCCCTCCCCCGGCCCCTCCCCACAAGTGGAGAGGGGGGCTAAATGATTGGGACATGGATCGAGGGACAATGTTGGTTTGTTTCAGATAGGGGCGAGTTGATCGCTAGTGTGATGTTAGAAGTTCTTATCCGGCCTTACGGTTACGCTAGAATTCCAGAAATTGTCGTCAAGATACCCGATGATATGCGGGAAACATTTGTGCTGAAGTATTATGTGTTGTCATTTGATGGCGATCTATTTATTTTGTATCTTGGTGACCGTGATGTGGAGGCGGGCGATAGGCTGGATACCGTTGGTTTATCTTCTGCCGTTGAGGGTGAGAAAGCACGGCGCTATGACTTAGGGAGGGGAGTAAATGAGCCGGAAGAATAAGCGTAGGGTGGGTGCGTCTAAGAAGGGGCGCAAGCATCGAAAGGCGGCGCTGCGGGCGGGATTGGGTCGTCGTGTGGGACATCCGTCTGGGAAGTTTTACTGGAAACGCTGGCATTGGGTTGAGCCGGGAAAGCGGAGGGTGTTGAGTTCTGATAAGAGGGGTTCTGTGAGGTGACAATGGCTTATATGAAACCGCTACACTTCAAAATTGATGGAAATATTTACGTGACAGTATCAATCATTGTCCCATATGACCGTTCGCAACTTCAGGATGAGGATGTTATTAGCGCGTTAGACGCTAGAGATTGGCCTGCATTCTTACGAGCGATGGCTGACGAACTTGACGAGCGAGAATTGAGTGATGCTGGATGAACGCGGATTAGCAGCGGAATTATTTCGGGGGGTGATTGGTGAAGAACCGCCGGATGTAGATGAGTCAGTGTGGCCTGTTTGGGCGCGTTGGGAGTTTGTGCTACACGATCAGGACGGGTCTGATCCTCGTATGTATCGTATCAATCATGACGAACGGTTGATTGATTTATATTTGCACGAAGGGCAGCGGGCCGTCTGGGATAGTGAGGCTCGTTTTGTATTTATGATGGCGGGCAAGCAAGGCGGAAAGACGACTTTAGGTCCCTTGGTTGCCTTACGCGAAATGCAAGAACGCGGTGCAGGGGATTATCTGGCGGTATCAGCTACCTTTGACTTATTCAAATTCAAGCAGCTTCCGGCGCTGAAGCAATTATTTGTGCATGATTTGGGAATCGCTAAATATCGGGCTGGTGACCGGGTGCTAGAGATGGTCAATCCCTACACGGGCGAATTTGCGCCCAGTGCTAGTCACCCGGAGAAAATGTGGACGCGGCTGACAATGCGAAGCGGCGAATCTGAGGAAGGCTTGCAATCGGCTACGGCAAAATGGGCCTGGGAGGATGAGGCGGGTTTATATGGCGCGACTGTCCATTCTGATTTGCGTGGGCGTTTATCGTTACATCGCGGGGGGGTATTGGCGACGACCAGTATCTATGGCGAGAATTGGCTGAAGCTGATTTATGACCGTTGGAAAACGGGCGATGAAGAAATTGATGTGATTCAGTTTGCCTCGAATGTAAATCCCTTCTTCAGCCAAGAAGAATATGAGAGTTTGCGGAAAAGTATGCAGACGTGGCGTTTCAATATGGAATTTGGGGGCGAGTTTGATAAGCCGCCGGGATTGATTTATGAAGATTTTGGCGATTATTTGGCGGACGATCCTGATTACTCGGACGCTGCTGCTGGTCATTTGGTAAGGCGCTTCATGATTCCGACACATTGGCCACGTTATGTGGCGATTGACCCCGGTGTGGTCAATCCGGGCAAGTGCTGGTTTGCTCATGATGTTGATGAGGATGTTTATTATTTGTACCGTGCTGAGAAGGGCGGTGTGCGGCGGACATCGAAGGAACACGCGATTTTTGATGTGGAACGGGCTAATAAAGCAAATGAGCGCGTTATTCTATGGGCTATTGGTGCAAAATCAGAGAAATACTGGAGACAAGACTATTACGATGCTGGTGCGCGGGGTGTGAAAGAGCCGAGCGTCTCGGATGTTGAGGAAGGTCTGGATCGTGGGACACATCTGATTAAGCAGCACCGACTGCTAGTATTTGAGGATTTGCGAGATTTTAGACACGAGATTACACATTATTCTCGTCAGCTAGACAAGAATTTGCAGGACATCACAGACAAAATAAAAGACAAATCGACTTACCATCTGATGGATGCTTATCGCTATTTCGCGGTGCAGGTGGTTAAGGTAAAGAAGGAACGTGAACAAGCGAGGACGACAAGTTATGTTGGAAGAAATCGGTAAGAAATTAGCTGAAAAAGGTCTAGTCAAATCGACTTGGAACGATGAGATGACGACACGCGGCGGGTTGGTGACATTGTATCGAGAATATTATGAGGGTAAGCACCGCGCCGATTTAACGACTGAGATGAAAGAAATGTTGCGGGTCAACGATAGCCGGACGGATACTTTTAACATCAATTATTGTCAGATGGTCGTCAATTCGATGGCAGACCGTTTGGTGGTTGAGGCGGTTGAACCTGTTAATCCCCAGCCCACAAGTGCAACCCCTCCCCCTAACCCCCTCCCCACAAGTGGAGAGGGGGGACTGACCTCAGCCGCGCCCGATGATGCTGAGGATTGGGCTGCGGAGGTACTGAAACAGAATCGTTTTGACGCGCTGCAAATTGATGTAAGAGAAGCTGCGCTGCGAGATGGTGATACCTTCGTGATGGTGCAGCATTCTGATGATTCGGGGTTGCCAGTATTGGCGCATGAGTTGGCTTGGGACGGCGATTTCGGCATGATGGTCGTTTATGATAGCCAAGAAAAGCATATTGCGGCGGGGGTCAAGGTCTGGTGGGAGAACGATTCAAGGCGTGTGAATATCTATTATCCGAACTCAATCGAACGTTATAAAGTGAGTGAGACTGAGGAAGGCGGCGGCACGCAACTGATTTCCATTGATGATGAAGCCGAAGATACTACGCGATTTGATGATGAACCGGGTGTGCCGATTGTGCATTTCAAGAATAAAGCCGGAAAAACGAGGGGCAGCAGCGAATTGGTGAATGTGATTCCTTTGCAGGACTCGCTCAACCGGACGCTGGTGAGTATGGTGATGACCTCAGAACTGACCGCGTTTCAGCTTCGGTGGGCCAAGGGCTTTAATGGGCCTGCACAGACTCGTCCCGGTGATTGGATTAACTTTGGGAAGCCCGATGATGTTGCTCTGCTAGCAGCGCTGGATATAGGTGTGATAGAGCAGGCAAGTTTAGTGCCGTTTATCAATCAGGCGAGTTTTGTGATTGAGCAAATCGGGACGATCACGCATACGCCGATGCCTTGGCAGATGGGGGCTGATACCTCGTCGGGTGAGGCGCTGAAACAACGCGAAATCGGTTTGTTGGGCAAAGTGAGTCGCGCTCATGTGCAGTATGGCAATGCGTGGGAGGATGTGCTGGCAATGGCGCATCGATTCCAAACGCTGTTTGGTCATGACAAGCCGCCAGAGGTGGGGGGTTGGAATACACGCTGGGCAGATGCCCAGGTGCGGAATGATATGGAAATTCTAGCGAAGGCGAGTTGGTATCACGACAAGGGCTTCGAGCGTGAGGCGCTGCGTTTGATGGGCAAGACGGCGGATGAGATTGAGAAGTTGATGAAAGAGAAAACTGAGGACAGCGCGATTCGGGTTGCGGGCGTGCCGGCCTTTGGTTTGGGTGGGCAGACGAATGGGGTGCTTAATTGACCTCACCCCCTAGCCCCCTCTCCACAAGTGGAGAGGGGGGACAAATGGTTATTCATGCTGATTTTGTAAAATGGCTACAGGGCAATCAATGGCTTGTGCAGCATGGTCATATCGAGAAGTATCACGCTGTATTGGCTGATCCGCCTTATGGCATTGATTTCATGAGCAAGGGCTGGGATGCTTACACGCCACAAAATTATCAGGCATGGGTTACTGAGTGGGCTTTGATGCTGCTAGATTTTGTGCATCCGGGCGGTGTGCTGATGATGTTTGGTGGGACGCGTCATTCTGTGGTGTCGATTTCTGCTAGGCGCGTGCGGATGAGGGCGACGACTTCACGCAAGGTTTCTTCATCTGCTAAGACGGCATCGAGCATTTGTAAGAACTGAAGGCGAAGACCTGCCTCTATGATTGGCTTGTTCCACGTTTCCGCTGAGATGGGGCCGGCTTTTTTTGGTGTGACTTCTTCGGAATTAGTCATGGTGTGTCAGCCTTTGGTCGGTTGTGTTCGCCCCATTGGGTTATGGGGTCTAGTTCGTAATCCCATTGTATGCCATTTTCTTCGCATAGCTGGGAGAGGATAGCGCGGCCCATTTCTGAGATGCTGTTATAGTTTAGGCGATAGCGCAGGGTGCGGACGGCTTCGCGGTTTTTTGCGTCAAGGTGAATCTGTAGATATGGTTTATCTGTTGGCATGATATTGGTTAGCTGCTGGCTTCTTCTAGCTGTTCACGATGCGCTGACCATGCTAAGGCAACTTCGATTGCAACGTTCATCAGGTCGCGGGTAGCGATGGTGGTTTCAACTGTTGAGTGGCCCGACCCAGAAACCCAATTCACTTTAGCTTGTCTGATAGGGCCTATATCGACTGACACCTGAACTCTGAAGTCTTGGGGTTCTAAATATAGCTCTAATGAAGCGGCTTGCCCACGCCTGCCGTCCATAACGGTATAACTGAGGCGCGGATGGTTGGCTTCTTTATATTGCATCATGAAATCGTCTAGCCAGCGATAGGTGGTGTTTTCAGTTTCAGTTGTGGTCGTTTGTTCGGTTGGGTCGTTCATCGTGTTTCTCCTGTTTGATTAACTTATATACAGTATAGCAAAGTACATGCACTTATGCCAGTGCCGATTGTAAGGCGCGGCTGGCTTGGCTGATGTTGCGGGTCAGGTAACTTTCGTAGCCATCGGTCATGAAGATTTTGACACCGCTATAGCTGACTTCGACTTTGACCATCACGTCGCTGATGATGTGAATCGTAGTGTGGCGCGATTCGCCGTTGGTGATGCGATTGGTTGCGGCTTGTGCTTTCATCTTGAGTAGTGTTGCTGTAATCATGGTAAACTCCTGATATGGATACTTGCTTTCGAGTAAGTGAGCGTTGGGAGGGGTGGCTGCCCCTCCCTTTGCTTTTAATGGTTAGATTTCCATTAGGCTACTATGACAATCCAGTCACAATAAAAAAGTTGGTGTACATATTTTGCCGCGACGTTGCATGATATGTCAGTCATCCAACCACTGGTATAGACTGTGGCATTCGTTACCGACCAGAAGTCCATGAATTGTTTCAGTGTATACAGATCGACTTCGTGTGTTTCTATTCCGTTGTGGCTCTTCACTGTTAGCGTAATCTTCATTATGTTGCTCCTGTTTGATTACTTAACCTTAGCTATAGGATAGCAAAGTCCATGCACTTTGTCAATACGAAACAATAAACAAAGTGTATAACCCCCAGTTATTAGGGGGTTGACCCCTCC
>SDBT01001388.1_pt1 | contig 42506 bp, 28 predicted proteins | sample 2277101 | NCBI WGS metagenome assembly SDBT01 (sample SAMN10404973, study PRJNA504765) | marine sediment metagenome | isolation source: marine sediment core GS10_PC15, 103 cmbsf | place: Arctic Ocean: Southern Knipovich Ridge | collected 2010 | reverse complement strand
CGGACGATTTGGCAATTTCCCCCCTCCCCATCGTCTGAGGAGAAATCGCCTCAAACCCCCGGTCCTGGCCCCGACAGAGGGGAATTGCCCATGAACGCCTCATCTTGACGAAGACTTCACTTCATTCATCCTCTTGTCCAACACGATAATGAAAGTGGCTCCCCCTTTTTGTGTTCCCCCTTCTTCCCTCGCCACAGAGAAATGCAAAAAACCAGCGGCGCGCTATCATACGTTCTTGGAAACGGCAGACGGTCCCGATGGTCCTTGGACGTCACTGGCACGCCACATCATCGGTAAGCTTTCTTGGTCCAAGATCGGAGCAACCTCCAAGATCGGAGCAACCTACGCCACCACGTACTGTAACTCTGGGAAGCTCATCGGTAAGAAATGGCGCGGCGAAGTGAAGGGTTCCATGCGGTATGTCCGCTACCAAATCAGGATTCGAGGCACTCCTGAAGTTGTGTTTGCCACACGCCCGACGCCCATTGAGCCATTTTCCAATCCAATCCAAGGGGGACGATGGGAAGCCTCGCCTGTCATGGTCCAGGGAATTGGGCCCCATTTGAAGGTTCATCTCGTTTGGAAGAACACGGCCAAGTACGTGGGTGCGATCATCACCAAACTCGAGGTGACATGGCCCACATTCGAGGTGGCGCGTGTCGCCACGCCGACCAAGAAGCGTCCCAGAGCTACCCCTGCGACTGCCAAGGACACCGACGAACTCGAGCGACCCAAGAAGAAGCAGACGACCGTCGCTTCCGAATCTGACTCTGACTCTGAATCTCCCACCATGATGGCGCTGCTCCTGAGGCTCGAGGCAAAAGTGACCGATCTGGGGAAACGACTCGACGCGCGTCGCTCTCCCAGCGCCCCTTCTTCCTAGGTCACAACACACCACATCTATATAAATGAATTTACTTCGTTCTCTTCGGTGGAGGGGGGAAGGGGGGGGTTACACATCCCACTCTAGAATACGATCCAGAATAGGAGACCCTGACGATTTGGCGTTTCCCTCCCTCTTCCATCACGTGAGGCGAAATCACCCCAAACCCCCGGTTTTGGCCCTGACAGACGGATTTGCACCCTGCCCCCCTTATCGTTGGATCAGACGTCTTCATTCATCCTCCTGACTACCACACGCCATGGACCCTGTTGTCACCACGGAGGAAGACGCATCACCGTCCGCGCGCTACCTTACGTATCTGGAAACGGCAGACAGCTCCGATGGGCCATGGACACTATTGACGACAAGCGCCATCACGAATCCCCATTGGGGCGCGTGTTGGCCCGGTCCGGAGATAGCCACCACGTGCTCAAACGAGAAGAAGAGCGTCGCCAAGAAATGGCGTGGCGAAGTGAACGGCCACCCTCGGTATGTCCGCTTCCAGATTAGGGTTGGAGACGCCCCCATCGTCGTGTTTACCACGACACCGACGCCCATTGAGACGTTTGCCGCGATAGTCAAATGGGAGTCGTTCCAGCGCTCACCTGCAATGACCCAGAAAATCGGGCCCCACCTGGAGGTTCATCTCGTCTGCAAGAACACGGCCACGTACGTGGGTGCGATCATCGCCGAACTCAAGGTCACCTGGCCAGACTTCAAGATTACCATTGTCGACACGCCAGTCAAGAAGCGCCCCAGAGATGTCTCAACGGACGCCGACGAACTCGAACGGCCCAAGAAGAAGTAAGCGATCGCACCAGACCATATATATAAATGAATTTACTTCGTTCTCTTCAGTGGAAGGAGGGAGGAGAGGATGTCCTCCTCTGTGCTCTGGGAGGAGGGGGGGGGGGAAGAGGGTGTTCCCTAAAGGACGTCCGATCGATTTGCGAAAGAAAGCCGCAGTCCTGTTCTGGCGTTGGGGCGGTGTGTGAGTAGCGTGGAGGGTGGGGGGGCTACGTGACGCGGGCAACGCCCGTCCAGCTCAACGATCCGCTGTGGCAAATGGCGCCAGGTGGAATGGGGAATTCGCAGAGTTGGTGCTGCATGCCGATGCGCAGCTTAATAGTGTGGCTGACGGCGGCTAGAGGGGCCACCGCGGGAGCCATGTAATGGTGACGCCACGTGGCGCACGAAAAAGCCACCTCGACAGTGCCTATGAGGTGGAAACCCGCAAAGGCACCGCCCGAGGTATCTTCGCGGGGCGACATGAACACGGTGCACGTTGCGGCGCTAACAACGACTTCGAGTATGCATGGTATAGACCGATGAGCGTTTGTCGTGGGACACATATCAAAGGCGATCGGGCCGCTCCGGAAACGCTCCTGCTTGACATCGCACGTCAAGTGGATGGACGCGTGTACCGAACATCCAAAGTGGGCCTCGTGCTTGGGATCCAGGCCCGTAAGAAAGGTAGTCGACGCAACGTCCGATCGGTCGTTGGGATACGAAAAGCGGCGCGTCTGAACCACCACGGGCGGGCGCTCCCCATCGCTCGACGCGTGTCGCTGCAGTCGGGAACGCACATTGGCGAGCGCGGTAATCGGGTAGCGCCCAACGCGGCGCGCCCTAGCCAACGCAACCCAGGTCGCATGCGGGGACATGTCACTGCAGAGCGCGCACAGCACACGGTCCCACCCGCGCACTATCGGTCGCCCGTAGAGATGCTTCGAGACGCGATCCCACGCACACTGGACGATGAGGCGCTGTCGCGTCTGTCCACCACCGCAGAAGCGGAGGAGCTGCACAAGGATCACGCTCGGGAGTTGGGCGCCGTGTGTTTGCAGCCAGGTCCGGAGGAGGGGATCCTCAGGGTGGCTCTGCAGGAAGAGCAGCATCTGGCTGGCCACGGGGTGGTCGTAGGGGTCGTTGATGCATTCGAGGTCGTCGTCGCCAAGGTCGATGCTGGCACTCTGGCCAAGATACGCCAGCGTATGTTCAAGGAGGTCGATGCGGTCAACGTTGCGTGCAATCCAGAGACGTGCGCATCGTTCGAGCATCTTGAACCCGTATCGCTTGGCCATGTGCAACAAGATGATGGCGTTGGCCTGAAAGGTGGGGTGCTCAAACCACACGGCCGGCTTCATCAAGAGACCGTTGATCATGCACAAGAAGGCCTCGCCCTCTTCCTCGTGAACAACCTGTACTTCGGGTGCGGTACCGACGGCGCAATGACTGCCCCGTCGCAGCATGCGAAAATAGGCCAGCTGCATGAGAACCACGGCATACGTGGACACCTGCAAGCCTGATGGCTCAATGCGGATGATCGTGTCCGGAAACGGCCGGGCCTCCAGCAAGTGAGATTGAATACCTTCCCACGTAAAGCACTCGGTGTGTGACGTAGACAACATCAGAAGTGGCGCTTTACTGGGGAGTATACTATGTGCGTTTGGAGCGAGAGAATAATAAACTACACGAAAAGCGCGCCTAAAAACCCACAGTGACCGGTGTCTCCCGCACATTCCCCCCAAATTCCCCCCCCCCCTCTCCGCAGAAATGAAAGAATGCCAAGGGGGGGGTCAACAGACACGCGCCGTTGCGTGGGCGGCCTTGCGTCCCTTCTCGCCGGCCGACTTGGGCGGTTCCACGCTGACCATGGAGCGGCGCAGGTCATGGATGCGCCGCTCGGACACGCACATGGCGGCCATGTCGTGCGCGATGAGGTACTCGTTGTAGTGCTCCGGGATCAGGCGTTTGTCAAAGCAGCGGAGCTTGGGGTGTGTCCCACGCAGCTTGTTGGCCTGCGTCTTACCGAAGCGCCGCTTGGAGAGAATACCACGCGCCTGATCCATCCACGTGGCACGGAAGCGGGCGGCGTCGTCGTGCGCCACAAAGGGTCCAACGAGCATCTCGATCATCCAGTGACCCCGCGCCGCCTTGGTGGACTTGTCGTTGATGATGCCCGTATTGTGCTCGAAGACGGTCTTGGTGGGGAGCTGCGATACGAGGATGCTCGTCTCGTTCTTGCTGTGGCCCTCGAGTTGCTGCATCAGACAGCAGAACCAGTCCCCCTCGATGGTTGCCGGTGGCGTGTTTGGTGGCAGGGCCGTGCGTGGATGCCGTCGCCGACGTCCAATAATGAGACGTCGACGAGGCGCGTCGGCAATCACACAAATAGCATCGGAGAAGGCCATCTTTACAATGGTTCGCTGCGTCGTGGCCATGTCGCGCGCGCGTGCACCACAAGAGATGCGCTGGGATGATGGGGGGGGTAGCTGGAGCCGGTCCGGTTGCTGGAGTATGGATACGACGTAAAAACCGTGAGAATGCCAATGCAATGGGTCCCCCCCCATCACCACCACCACCACGAGGAAGAAGAGGCAGAGTGGACCCCATTACGCGCCCATGATGATCCGTCGGAGGGCTTCGGGGCCGTGCGGGAAGGCATTCATGCTGGTCTTGAGGCGCCGCGCCGTGTCGCGATGGGAGGCGTAGCGAATGTGCTGAGAGGTAGGTGACATGTCCGACGAGAGAAGGGAACAGCGAAGGGTCGCATTGAGGCCGTACCACATGAGGTCGGGGTGGGCCGGGAGGGAGACCTTCAAGCGCGTGTCTGGGGGCAACACGCCCGGAAGCCCAACGGTGAGCATGTCGAGAATGGCAAGCGTCGTGCGCTTGGCCTGCAGCAGCGTGTGGGGTGCGGGAGCGACCGGCTTCCGGCCAATCCCCCGCCGCACATTCGTTCGACGTCGTGCTGGCTTCGTGGGAGCCACCAGATACGCCAGTGCCACCGCATAGATGATGGACACCCGATTGCCGTAAAAGAGCCGCAGCGTATCGTTTGCACGATCGTTCTTGTCGCCCAAGCATGGTGGCACGTGCCGATATTTCTCGTCGCCGCCCATGTTGGCGTGCACCAGGGGATCAAAGAGGACGTCGTCAATCGTGCGTTCGATGCGTCCCCGGGCCTCCAAGCCAATGCTGTACCCGTTATTGAGGTCCATCCGTCGCGACGCGGTAATGTGCGAGACCGTGGCGCGTACCTTGGCCTGCGGCGGTGGACTATCGTTGAACACGTCGAGTGCGTCTTCTTCCTCGCGCTTGCGCTTGGGCGAGGCCTTCCGGCGCAGCGCCATGTCGCCCAGCTTCTTGGTAGTGGCGCGCATGTCCACCACGGCAGGTGGGGTGCGTGCCTGTGCAGCTGACGGGTCTCCCGGCGAACGGCGCGCCCGCTTTGGCCGGTACCATTGAGCAGTGCTTCCGGCGACCACAATGGACTGCTCCGTGAAGGGGTTGTAGAGGAGTTCGGGTTCCCGGAGCGTTTGGCCCGAAAAGAGGCAGTGCACCGACGCTATTTCATTGGTCTCTGTGAGGGTGCAGGTCTGTTGGCGCGCCGGTGCATCCACACCACATTGGTGGATACGTCCGGACCGGGGACACCCATAGATGTGCCGATCCGCGTCAATGGTCTGCACCAGGTCGGCGCGTCGGGCGGCGCGTTCCGAGTCCGTGAGAGTGGCAGAGCCCAGGCACACTATGGCACACACGTGCGTCTCGTCGGCATTGTAGAGGCCCCGCGACTGTTCGAGTCCCGCAAGCCACCGTCGCGCCGCCACCCTCCCTTCCTTGGTTCGGAGGGTCTCGTAGCCGCCGCCGCCCTCGTAATAGCACGGCCAGTTCATTGTGTGTGTGTGTGTGCGGGCGGGCGTGTGTGTGTGGTATCCCTCCCCTTGCCGGTAGCTCTGAAACGGCGACTGACACAATGACCGTCGAGCTCGGGGGGAGACTTGAACCAAACAATGTGGCGGGAACTTTAAGTGGTGCCATTTGGGGGGGGGTACGCACAGCGTGGTGGTTCCTTCTCCCTTGTGGGCAGCTCAAATCTCCAATGCCGCGCCAAACCAAGTCCACACCCACGGCCAAGGGGCAGCCAAACAGGCGACAACCGCCCCCGAACGCGACGCGCCGCTCAACCAAAGGAGCCATAGTGGCGCGCGCGTATGTCCACGAGAAGCCCTTCCTTGCTCCGCCCGACGCCCTCACGGATCTGTTTTCTCTGCGCTACCCGCTGCAGGAGTGCATTGAACGCACGAATGCGTTGGGAGTCATGGCGCAGTTGCGCCGCGACGGTGACGTACCCAAGATGAGCGTCAAGATCACGGAGAATCTCTCTGCCTTTATCCAGAACATTGTTCTGACCATGGTCATCGAGGATGTCGCCCCGGCTGAAGATTTCACCGCCACAATAACGCGAATGTCGCTGCTGGACGACTCAGAAGCAGCGACGCCACCACCCAAACACCCCCACCACATCAACATGGATCGCCTGGTAGAGGCACTCCGCTTCCACGGCGCACAGTACAATCGCAAGCGCTTCGGGTCCGTGATACTGCGCAGCAACGTGCTGGACGCTGCCGCGCTCATCTTTGCGACCGGCAAAATCGTGAGCACGGGGTGTCCGCGCATCGAACTCTCGCTTGCCCACGTCCACGACATTGTCGCCACCCTCCAGGCGGTCCTCCCGAGACCCTTTCACGCCTGCACGCCCGTCCTGTGCAACATTGTCTCCAGCGGCGTCTTTCCCAACTGTATCTGCACGGACTACATGGTGAGCTACTACAGCCGTTGGTGCTCACATGTGGGCCGCTTCCCTGGCGTCATGATCAGCAACCAGGAGAAGCTCGGTGACCGTGTCGTGCTCATCTTTACTTCTGGCCGCTACTGTCATTCGGGTGCTCAAAGTCCCCAGCAGGTGTACGACGACATGAAGTTCGTCTACCCCATCCTCCTGGCCTGCCAGGCGACGCCCGAACGCATCAAGGTCAACGACAGGATACGCGCCCATGCCGCCTAAACGGCACTCCTCTCCCATCCCCCCCCCAGGCGACTTGAAACCATAGTTAATCTAAAACAAAAACGTGCCTCTGAAAGAGGGGGGGAGGGAGGGGGGAAAATCAGTCATCCACGTCAAGCAGGCGCGCATAGGCGCACCCGATGGCTCCCGAGGAAATATTATAAATGTCAACACCGTGGTGCATGACGTGTGAGGTGCTCTGGGTGACACGAACACCCACGGAGTGGCCGGGTCGGTTAGTGGGAGTGGTCATGTGCAACATGCGATCCATGGATGTCACGTCGTGGAGGGTGCCACCCACAAGATGGCACTTCTCGGCACCGTTGAACATGTCGGCCGCGCACGCTTGGCCCCAGCGACTTCGGACGCCGTCCACAGTCACGTTCTTGAACACGACACCCACACTCGCAGCCACCGAGATGCCGCGACAGTCGGCGCCCATGTAGCCCTGCTGCGGTGCCTGGCCTGGGTGACCATGGACGTCGTGGATGCCATCGTAGAAGACAGGGTGCGAGGGATCTTCCCCAGCAAGCGGCAGGAAGTGGCCAGGGAGACCGGTGTTGGTCGTGACCGCAACGACCGTGTCGCGCACACAGATATCGTGACCGGCGTCGAGGCGGATCCCCACGACGCCCTTGTTGACGTGGAACATTGAATCGCCGTTGCGGCGGTAGATGAATTGCCCGGATCGCACGAGGTGGCCAAGAGTGACCGCGTGGTCGGCCCACTGCACCACCGCCTCGTTGATCCGAAGCGTCCCCACGAACCGACGCCGCTCCGCTGCAGTGAGGCCCGTCTGTGCGTGAACCCAGCGTGCCAGCGCGATCTGGGCGTCAGATAGTGCATCTCCGACGTATCGGCCATCGAGAGAGTGATTGGCAATGCTGGCAACACGCAGCACGTCACCCGCTGGACCCGTGACATGGGTGGCGCTACCGCCGGCGCGCCGGCGGACCTGTTGGAGGGCGACCACCTCAACCACCTTTGCCCGCGTCTGTGCGATAATGCACCGGTCCACCAGCACGTTAGACGGGGTATTGGACGGCCCGTTTCGAAAGCCGTTCACCGCGACGCCACGAGAGTGCAAGAGGAGTCCGTATGCGTTGCCGTCGATGAGTCCACCCTCGTTGTGGAAGAGCGCGTAGGCGGCAGGATGGGTGGCACGGTCAATGGTCTTTCGCCGGCGGGTAACGAGGTCGTGGAACGCGTCGTCCATGACCTCTTGTAGGACGCGCCGGGCCTCCATCAACTGTTGGCGTGCCACTTGGTGACGACGCGACGCAAGGGCCGCATCGATAAAGGGCATCAGGAAGCGCGCGTGACTGTAGAAGGCATTGACGAGAACGTGACCGGGGGTCGCCGTCCCGCGCATCTCAACCTGCCGCAGGACAATGGCGTGACCGTCGTTGAGAGACACGCCGGCCACGTCATAGGTGTCGAGTGTCAGTTTCTCAAAGAGGACGTGGTGAGCGCCGTTGCCGTGCACGGCGTGGTGCGAGGAGAGTCCAAAGTGTCCGTTCATGAGTACGCCTTCCGACGCGGCCGCGGCACCGTGTTCGCCAAAGTCGCCTGGGCCCTGCCCGTCAACGAACGGACGATCGGCCAGTTCAACGTGCGCGTAGAAGCGCTGTTGGAGATAGAAGGCGCGGCTCTGGACCACGGTGTGTCCCCCGAGGTCGATCACCCAGCGACTGGTTTCGACGCTGAAGCCGGCAAAGAAGCCGAGCGAGAAGGCACGTGCCGCGTACTGCGGCTGTGCAACGGGGTCGACGCGGTAGTCGTGTTGGGCTCGGAAGTCGATCACCAGATCTTCCACGACGCGGATGCACGCCGGCTGCACAATGCGCAGGGTGCCAGATTTGACATCGTGGTCGCGAACGAGCACGTTCTTGCCGCGGTGGTGCGTCGGATTGGCCGCGTAGGTCGCCCACGGCACCGAACCCTGTGCATCGCAGGCCTGCAAGAGGGCGTCGCGCATCGCATCGAGACTGGCAGGAAGCTGCGTACCGGTGAGCGTCGAGCACTTAGATACGGTGTTTGATGAGCCGTCGCCACCATCATCCTGTGTCCCAATACCAATAAGCAGCAACGATACGCCCACCAGCAAAAGAAGTAGCACCGCAAACCAGCAAAAGAAGGTGTATCTGCGATGACCCATGACGAATCTACACTGGTGCTGGAGAGTGAATCGGGGTTGCAGCATTAGTTTCCACCACACTAAAAAATAGATCGTGGTCGCTCCTCGGGGGGGGGCACTCTGTAGGCCGTGTTTTATTTTAGAGAATGGCACAGCAACCACCGGGCGAGCGCTCGGCACGCTCGCGAATCTCCCGTGCCTGCTTGCGTATGTTGTCGGCCTCGTCTTGGTGCCGCTGGACCAGATTCTCGGTGCGCCCAAGTTTGTGGCCACGTTCGTGGAGTTCCTCATCGAGGCGACCAAGTACATCATCTAGATTGGAGAGTTCGGCTTGACGCTCCGAGAGGGGCACCATGGGTTCTGCGTCGTTGTCGCTGCTGCCGTCGATATCCATGTCGACCAGCCGAAGCACAGGCTTGGTCAGTAGGGAGACCTCGGCACGGTCCAGGTTCTCGGGATACTCTGGGACAATGTCATTCAGCATGTCCTCTCCCTTCTCGCCTAGAGCTTGAATCGCACTCTCTAGCAGCTCTCTGCCCGACGTGAGCAACGAGTCGAGCGACCATGTCTCGTTCCCGTCGCTCAATTCTTCCATTCCGAATGACAAAGGGGGGAAGTACACACCGTCTCCCCACCTCAACCACGACAAATGATCAGAACCGTGTGTATTTACGGGGGGGGGGGAGACTCAATCGTCAGTGTGGGTTAGGGTGGGAGAGATCGTGGCATCGGAAAAGTCAAGGATGCGACGCACACCAGAGCATGGCTCCAGACCCCCTAGCCGACTGCTCTTCCGAAAACGGCGTGGTAACCTTGGTGGCGTCCACGTGCGCTTAGGGGCATGGCGGGTGGGAGAACGGTAATGACTGAGAATGGCTGACATTTCAGGTGTGGGTGGGGTGTGGGGAGATACTGACATGATGGACCAAGAAGGAATGAATAGAGGACAGTATTCGATATGAGCCACCCACCGCTAGTTACCGCACACGAGCGGCTACCCCGGGGGTTTGCGACCAAACCAGCCCCCCCATTTCGCACTCGCATGTCTTTCATCCCGCCATTTTTCGTCTTCTGGCTTATTCTTCATGTTGCCCAACCGAGTGTAGGAGGAGAGACATGTTTGCGTCGGGTGCTCAGCAGAAGCGGTGGCATCTGAGCGAGCTCATGGCGGCAATGCGCGCGGAATGCATGGGCCGGGAGGGCTCGTTGGACGTCTATGATGCGTGTTGGGAGCCGTTTACGACACTGGCCGAGTCCGATCCCAACTTTCGGCGCGTGCACTTGTGCACAAGCAAGCCGCTTGGATCGGGCGGGTTCGGGTTTGTGGTGGCCGCCTTCATCTCGCTTCCGCAGCTGGCGATCGACAAGGGCGAACTGTGCTTCACGCCCGTGGCCATGAAGACGACGTGTATTCCCTACCACCATGTGAGCGAGACGCTCATGATGCTCAGCCTCAACGACCTGGTCACCGCTGGCCTGACACCCGGCATCAACCGCCTCGTCGATGCCTTCTGCACCAACGACGTGCATCACGAGTGCTGCAGCCCACCTGCCTCGTGGACCATCTTTTGGGATTCCCTTGGATTGTTTGTCCGGCGCAACGCGACCCTGATACGTCAGAGCACGAGTCCTGGCGCGGTGCAAGGCGGCACCATGGCGCCACACACGACCCTTGGCTTTCTCTTCTCGGAACTGTCGTTGACGTCGCTGGTGGCGCCCCCCAACGTGCGTACCTCCTCGCCGAGCCGTCTGGTACCTCCCGGACCGCGGGGCACCACAACGGGCCACCGCATGCTCGCCGACGTCTTCCAGCGCATCCAGATTGTGGCAGCGCTGCATGAGGTCGACGTTGTCCACTGCGACATCCACACGGGCAACTTTATCACGCACCGTACTGGTGCCTTTCGGACGGCCGCCTGTCGCCTCGGGAACGCGACATCGGACGCGGTCATTACACGGTACTTTGGTAAGAGTGCCACGGACCGACCCGACGACGGCTTCCGGGATGCCGCTGCGTCCCGCTACTACGCGGTCCCGCTTGACCCCATGACTCACGCCGACCGCGGACGCTGCATCGCGCTCGGACCTGACGTGCCCCACGTCGCACTCATCGACTTTGGTGCCTGCATCCGGTGCACCGTCCGGCGCGGGACGCCCATGCGCCACGCACGTCAGAAGGTGGCCCCGCTGATCACCCTCCCAACGAACATTGTGTCCTCGGAGAAGTTCAAGTACGACCCCGACGAGCTGATGCGACGGTTTGGCGTGGACGGCATCGCGGACCCAACCCCGGCCTTCACGCTGATTCGACGTCCAACGACCTTTTACGTGACACGACCGCCCGAGCAGCTCAACCCCAACCTGCGCTGGTCGGATACCTACACCATCCACTCGGAACTCTCCGATGTCTACTCGGTGGCGGCCACCGCAGTCGCCGTCATCCTTGGCTACCACCCGTTTGGAAGTCGCTTGGTCGTCAACGTGCAACGATGCACTGGCTCACTCGGTCTGCTGGCACGCGCCGAGAGCGGCGGCCGCACAGTGCGCATCCAAGAGAGTGTACACCCCGCCATGTATGGAACATTTGACACCGACTACGAAAGCCGGCATCGCAACGACGATGCGGATCGGCTGGCGTCGCGGGAAGAGGGCGATCGCTGGTTTCGGCCATCCACGGACACTACCCACACGGATGTGATGGTGCGCTACTTTGAGCGCCTACGCGGGGTCGCTTGCAGCCAGGCGGAGGTGTGGACTGGCACGGGCCAGGAGCGGCGCGATATGTGCGCCAGCTTCATGGCGCGCGTCATGGCCGTGGGCATGCCTCCCAAGCACATGACGGCCGACACGCTCTTTGCCCCAGTGCTCGACCAGGTGCAGACGCGCGGACTAACTCGCGGTTGGCTCTACCCGACCCTCCTCCGCGTGCTGAGCAACCACCACCGACTGGCGGTCCCCCAAGCGCACGATTTCTGTGACCTCCTGGTGAACGCACTCGCCTGGGATCCTGCATGCCGCCCGAGCGCACAGCGACTCTTGCAGTGCACCGTCTTTGCCAGTCTGGGCATCGACATGGGCGAGCACCGTCTGCGGCTGCAGCAACTCTGGTCCATTGAGACGCCCCGGGCATCGACGTGGCCCATGGAGAAGGCACCCATCCTGATGTCGCCCTGTCACGTCGTCCCACTCGATCGCCAGATTGTGGCGGGCCAGCCCCCGACCTACAGCGAGCGCGCCCGCGAGGGGGCGCGCCCCTCTGCACGCTTCAAACAGCGCTACCTCGATCACAACCAGCTGCCGGGCCTGCTCTCCAAGCGCTTTGCACGCGCCCAGCACATTTGCCCCCACCAGGCCTACCTCGTCTACTACTTTAACATGGTCATGGGCGCGCTCGACATGTTCGACGCCGCCCCCCTCGTGCGCACACACAAGGAGGACGGACAACGCCGGTGCTTCCGCACGGAAGCGCGGGAGATGAGGGGGCAGTTTCGGAGCCGCGAGACCCTGGAACTTCACGTGGAGGCCCTCATCGAGCGCTCCGCACGGCACCAGATTCCGGCGTGGTGGCAGCATCGGAAGCGCAGTCGGGACGAGGAACCCGTAACACCATCCAACAAACGACCACGTCTCCATGCAGAACCAATGACACCACCATCACCACAGTTAATTGTTTAAACGACAGGAGAGCTAGTGTGTGCATGCTTGGGACGTTTCTGGGCGGGGGTCCCCTTCTCTCCGCCGCGTTGCCTCTTCTTGGACGGTGAATGGTCGTAGACGGTGACGACAATGTCTGGGTTCTCGGCAGCCCAGTCATCGAGCATGGCCCTGTAGGCCGTCCAGTCTCCGCCGGCCAGCCCACATCCGAGGCGATGCGGAAAAGCAACGGAGCGAATAGCGGGTATCTTCGCAATCGCCTCGAGGCACTGCCGAAATGCCACGTGACGGTCACTGGCAAGATCCTTGCCGCGATAGGCGCGTTCCACGGGACCGGGGTAGTACTGTGCCATCATGTTGATGACGCCATCGTACGGGGCGTTTCTCACGGCGTGCACCTTGATGGTTCCCAGCCGGTCAATGCCCTTGCACCGAACCACCTGAAGACGTGCAGAGGGCTTCATGCGTTTGGCATAGTCGTCTGCTTTCGGATGGCGACCAAAGAGTTGCGCGGCAAGACCCGCTGCGTGGATGGATATACAATTGCACTGGTGTGCAATGTACTGTTCCTTGGCCTGGAGGAGATCTCCTCGCTTGACCGTCACCGACCCTTTACTCTCCGCCATAAACCATGAATGATTTTTTGTCTTCCCCAAAAAGAGTGGGTTGGGTTTAGGGGGGGGGGGGGGGGGGAAACGAGCTTAATGTATTTAGGGCACATCAGAGAGACCATATCACATTTTGGCCTCTACATCGGGTCGCAGCTTCAGGTTCAACTGGACGTACACACCAAGATTTCTCTCTCCTTTGTCCGTGCCGACCCTGAGATTGCCCACAGCAATGGGATTGTATTTTTTTAGAGTGGCTACAACGGTCTCTTGCAGTGATTTTGCCTGGAGCTGAAGGTGTTCGAGGGGACTTTCGATCGGCACTCTCAAACCGATACCGTGCTGGACCCAGTGAGGTTGAGTGACATCGCTCTCGCCAATGAGATGGGGGCTGTCCGGGGTAGAATAATCCAAACGATACACTGGACCTTGTTGATCCCTCTCGGCGTAGACCACGTCGCGAGATTTCAGGGTATATCCCAGACCTTCGATGCCTTTGGTGCACGCTTCATGGATCAGCGTGGTCAGCTGCGCGGAAAGATCGGATACCTGGGTCATGGTAGGATCACCTCTTGGTTACTCCAAGAAAAGAATGATCAATTGGGTTGGCCGCCGAATCCGCCACATGACCCCCACCCCGGGGGTTTCGCACCAAACCCCTACCCCGGGGGTTTCGCACCAGAAATGTGGCGAATTCCGACGAATCCTTCGCATGGCTCAAAATTCAGAGAAATTCATAAAATTCAGAGAAATTTTACCACAGTTGTACGAACGTATTTGCGCACTTGGCCTTCTCATTTCTCTTTACTGTCTGAACAGCAAGCACATCCACGAGTACCATGCAAGGACAGTTTATCAGCGATCTCAATACCATGAAGCAACAATATGAAGCTAATGCTTTGGTTACATGCGTTGTTTGCTGCGATGCCATTCCAGAGGAGGACATTCCTGGTATCGCGCGAAGCGCATGTTGTAGTCACCGGTGTCATATGACATGTATCAACAAGTGGCTTGATAACTACCTCTACTGCCCCGTTTGCAAGAAAACCTGGATCGATACCGGCGACCTCACTGGTCCACAACGGATGGCTGCGTCCAATATTGACGGTGCAATACAACTACTCAAGAATGCTAGCGACCCAGCGCGTAGAGGTAAATACGACATTTTGGATGGCGCTATAGATTACATGATCAAAACACAACATCGCTTTAGTCCCCAGTTTTTGGTGCGCTTTGGTCCATACCCATCTGTGCACGAGCTGAAGGTGATATTCAACAAAAACACCGCGTTAATGGTGGCTGCGCATAAGGTTACTGTGGCCAATGCGGATTGTGCGACTGATACCTAATTTCTCCTACTTTTTTTAATATATCTTGAAAACATCCTCTTTTTATCGGCGTCGTGAGGAATAAGTGGCTCTCAGGCCAAAAAGCAGATCGCGTGGGAATACGACCATCTCAACAAAGCAAACATCATCACGTTTTGTACGTCCACCTCTCTCACCCTCCCCCCCCACACCTACCCCAAGATGCATTACCTCATATTCACAGGGTTCCCCAAAGAGACTGTTTGTCACATTTCACCAGAATGAACGTTCCATCTTCGGTGCTCTCGAGGGTCTCGAACGCAGAAGACAAGAACATCTGTAGACACATATCCTTCTTTAGCCCTGCAGCCATGGATTCAGATGGATGGTGCATAGTCAGGGGCGACACAGAAATTACGATTAACTCTTCTCAACTTTTCCACATCACATATTACATTACTTTATTCTAGATTTCATTGTCGTGATGGTTTCTGAGATGTACTGAAAGCTCAGGTGACAGAATACGACGTGCCACTATAACAGAGTGAGTGGGCGAGATTATTTTCAATACGACCGATATCCGCGAACTGTTGCTAAACGTCGACGGATAGCAAAACTCGAGTCTTGGCTCTGATGTGGTGTCCTCCTTATACTTCTGCATTTCGGCATTTTCGGCAGCCACCTTGGTGATCTCATCCAGGACACGTACAAGTTCAGATATAAATACCATTGGACTTCCTTGAGGCAACAGGGACACCGCAAACAGATGCTTAGGAGAGGCACGGGATGCCTCTGGCGGTATGAAAATAGGAACCCAATTTTCTTCGTCCGACGTCATTATCGATTTGATCTCCGTGTCACTCTGTTTTAAAGAGCGGGAATGATCCGAATAAAACTCATTCTATGGAACATGTCGCACCCCAAGGTCCAAGTCGGTTAGCCCGGAACAGGTCCGAAAGTAGGGAACAAGTCGGTTTTTAGGGAACAACTTTCTGACCCGGAATAACTCCTATTTTACGGAACAACTGGGGGGTTAGTCCGGAACAACCACCATTTAGACCGAGATGACTCATGTATTCCGGAACAGCACCACTTGTTCCTCACTACGGCTACTACACCCACCATTAGCCATGTCGCACGTGGCATCATGGTGATGCTGCGATATCGCGAAGAGAGTAATGGCTGTCCATGGGGGGGGGGGCACGGGAGGTAATCCGCCAAGGAGCATCCAAATTACGGGGAATTAGAAGGACCCCCTCTTTTGGGCCGGAATACATCATACATTCTACAACACTACCCCCCCCATATTCCGGACGACGGCCAATGAGTCCATCACACATGCTCTCCCCCCCCCCCTGCACCCTACACGATGGGTCACGCCTACTTGCGCTTGCGCTTCTTCCGCCGTTTGCGATTCTTGAGTTGGGCGTCACCGTTGCGTGTGCGCCAAATATACGAGAAGCCAAAGGTCTCGTCGACGCTGGTCAGTGCGCGTGACAGCAGCTGCTTGGGATTACCGAGGCGGAGCGTGGGAAGGGGCACGCGCGTAATGGTGCTCCGGATGGCCTGCACGAAGCGCTCGCGGTCGCCCGGCGGCACCACGTAGATGAGGTTGTAGGTCAGGAGGCTCCCGATGCGCTCAATGAGCAGGTACGTCACCAGCAGGATGGTGAACAGGTTGGCCAGGAGGCCGAACGCAAAGGCGATTAGCAGACTGCCCACAAGCACCAGAAACAGGGAGCCCACGAGGAGACCAACGGGCGCCGCCAACGACATGACACCGAGGCACGAGATGTACACGTCAAACTGGGCCTGGTCCGTCAGATCGACGCTCGCATAGCGCAGCAGGTCGACGCCCGTCACCGACATCAGCATGTCGAGCAAGGGAATGCTGTCGGCAATGGCCTGGAGATCGGCGAGGAAGCCCGGGAACCACCATTGGACGCAGAGCACGACGACGTCAAAGCCGTGCCGTACGCCGACGGGTATGTCGCGTTTGCAGTTCAGTATGGGCAGGTCAAAGGGACAGCTGCGGCAGTTGGCCTCCGTGTAGAGACCGTCGACGAGGCCGGCGACCACCACTGGGCACTTGGGCAGCAGGTCACACACCAGCAGGTCCACGACGTCGTCGGCAAAGCACGGCGGCGGCACCGGAAGCGGCAGGAAGAAGAGGTTCTGGAGCGGCATGCCGTAGACGACCATGAAGAAGAGATACGGCAACACGGCCACCGAGAGCGCCACGATGAGTGCGGTGGTAAAGGACACCGGGAGGGTCACATCGAGGGCGATCGTCACCAGCAGGAGGAGGAGCCCGAGGAAGGCAAAGAGGATGATGCCCTGCAAGAGCGTCATGTTGCGCTCGTCGCACGTGTAGCTAAAGTCGGCGGCGATCACGGCGTTGAAGAGGTCACCAAAGACGCCCGTGGCGTTGGAGCCGGGTCCGGTCCCGGGCTCGCCGGGGTCCGTGTCGTTGAGGAACGGCGGGTCGATCGGTCCGATGGTCACGTTGTTGATAAACTCGCCCAGGTCGTCAATGAAGAGGAGCACCGACTCGAAGGAAAAGACGGTCGTAAAGGCGTACGTCGGGTCAAACTCGGTGTGCGTCGCCGCATAGATGGTCACGAAATTGGGCAGTGATTCGTTCGCCGCCGCCATTGAAAACGCCGCGCTGCTGCCGCGCGTCCCATCGGCCGAGGGCCACAAGATAGCGGTGCCGAGCGCCCGGCGGAGGTACGAAAATCCGGTGCTGCCCTGCGCGGCGGTGACTGCTGCGGTGCCCGTCAGATCGTCGAAGATGCTCTCGATAAACGCCAGGAGGCCGGCCCATGCACCCTCGGGGCCGCCCAGAACGTCGAAAAAGGTGAGATCGTCGGTGAAGGCCAGGTCCGACGGGAAACGAATCACCGAGAACCCGGTGCCACCACACACGTTGGTCACGTTGTCTTGGATGTACTCGCGCGTCTCGTTGAAGAGCTCCACGGAATCCGGGAAGAGCGTGGTCCAGTAGTCGGCCAGCTCAGCGCCCGCGATCCCGAGCTCGGCCAGCCCGGCGTCGAGCACCTCACACTCAAAGCAGATGGGCACCAGGGACGTGTTGCAGGTGTCCGCGAGGGGCGCCACCACCGCGTGGCTGCGTGCCTCCAGTCGCTCGGTGCGGACCGTTTGACTGGGCAGGCCTATCTGAGTCGCCTGGCGGACCTGGTTGACAGCTGAGAGGATGATGCGCCAGTTGCGGCGTGCGCGCGGGTCGTTGGGCTTTAGGTGGCCCAGTGCACGGTAGAGCGTGTCTCGCACCCACTCGCGCAGCCGGGTCGTGAGCGCGGACATGCTGAGACGACCAAAGATCGGGCTGCTACCGGCGGCGTGTCGGTCCGCGTCAGAGAGCACCATGAAGCCGTGTGCCACGAGTCGGTCGTTGCGCACCTCCACGGCAGCGAGCCACTCCTCGCTCGACTCGCTGACCGTCCACGTGACCGCACGAACCGCCAGTCCCGGGAGGGCAATGGCAGCGGCCTTGGTCTTGTTCCAGAGGCTGGTCGTGTAGGCCGCCTTGGTCGCCTCCAAGGTGATGCGTCCTGCCTTCTTGGCGAGCGTCAGAATGCCGCGCCAAAAGTAGTGGACCAACTGTTGCTTCGGGGATATGGTTTCTGTCGTCGTCGTGTTGGTCGTCGCGTTGGGCGTCGTGTACAGGGTGCCAACAAAGGTGCTCAGGGAACCGGCACCAGTGGACGTGTCGTCGAGGGTGGACGTGAGGTTGTCGAGGAAGACGCCGTAGTTTAGGAGCCCGTCCGCGCCAGCCTGGAAGAGGCCCAAGAGGCCCTCGGCGAGTGCGTAGTTGCCGTCGTTGCGCGCAAAGTAGTCTTGCAGCGTCATGTTGTTCAGCATATAGTAGTAGTTGGCGTTCGTCAGGTGGTCGACCGCCATGCCGTAGGCCTCCCACGTCTCGCGGTATGGCACGCTGAGGACGACCTCGGGTGGCATGGCGTGGTCCTGCGTATACTGGGTATAGATGCGGTAGGCGCGCATGCCGTCCATGGTCAGGCGGGCCCAGCTCATCAGATTGTAGAATCCGTCCTGGGGGAACCACTGCATGTGGGGCAGCACCGCCACAATCTCGCCAAGCGCGCGCTTCGTGACACAGTCCTCAAAGTGGGCGCGCTCCATGGGGCGCATGTCGCTGGCGTGCTCCAGCTGGGCGGCCGCGAGCACAATTTGGTCGCACAGACTGCCGCCTTCCCAGTCGGCAAAGGCGACGACCGCGTGCAGTGCCTCGTCGAGGCTCATGGTCACGGGCGGCAAGGCGGCCGCTTCGTCAGCGAGCGTTTGGTTGGCGTGAATCAGGCCGTCGCTGCGCTTGAGACCGCCGCCGAGGACGGCCCGGATGCGATCCATCTTGTGCTGGAACACGGTCGAGTCCATGTAGGCGTTCTTCATGACGCTCACTATGGCGTCGTGCACCATCTTGCCGTCCTTGGTCTCAGCGAAGCGCTTCTTGGTGCCGCAGTTAATGTCCACGGGAGCGAGGCTGGCACCAAAAAAGTTGAGAACGTCGGTAATGGCGCCAATGAAGAACTGGATGATGCTGCAGAGGCCGTCGATGATGGCACGCGACACGGAGCCAAAGATGACATTGAGGGGGGCCGGAAGGATCGCCTCGATGATGCCAAAGAAGAACTCGAGGAGGAAGAGTGGCATCTCCGTGAAGATGAAGGTGATGGTCGCGCCCACGGCAGCGAAGAATTCCCCGATGCGCACCGAGAAATCCATACCGTTAATGTTGAAGATGACGTTGATGATGCTGGCAATCAAGCCAATGAGGAGGCTGATCAGTTTGAGCACAAACTCCTGGACGAATATTTGGATGATCTGGAGTATGGCACATAGCGCGTCAGCAATTGGCACAAAGAGGTCGGTGCTGCCGATGCGATCGATAAAGAGTCCAATGCCCTGGAGCAGGAGACAGATGCGCGCAAAGAGCTCCTGGACGGTAAAGTTCAGTCCGTCAATGAGATAGTCTTCGAGGGCAATGGCAATGGCTGTAAAGTTGCCGCCTGGAATCACATCCACGACGGGCTGGAACGTGATCACCGCATAGTTGGGCACGACGAGGAAGAAGGCCAACGCATTGGGAATGGTGATGAGCAGGTCCGCAAAGGTCTCTTGCAGATCGAGCGTCGCCGTCAACTGCAGCGGTGGGACGAGGAGCGAGATGAGCGCCATGAGCGCCTCGAGCGAGGCGACGAAGCGGTTGATGGCCAGGATAAAGTTGGGCATTGCCACTTCCTCGAGGCGCGAGGTCGTAAAGAAGTAGACTATCTGGTTGCCCACCTGCTCGCAGATGGCCACAAAGGCACCGAGGGTGTCAGCAAAGGCACAGAAGAAGCCATCGGTCGGTGTGACACAGGGCCCCGGGTTGATGAGTTTGAGCGCGGCGGCAAGGTCGATGCCAAAGTCGAGGAAGGCTTGGAAGAAGCGGTTGAAGCGCCAGCGCGTCACCCAGAGCGCAAAGTTGGAGGGCGGCTCAAAGAAGACAATGTTCAGCGAGACCAGGGTCTGCGCCGTAAAGTCAATGGCGTAGGCCGGAAGCAGGATGAACTGCTCGAGCCAGTCACCGAGGGCGGGGTCGGCCAGGGTGCCGAGTTCGTTGAGCCCCTCGGCCACCTCGGTCAGGTGCTGATCGACCACCAGGAGGATGGTGGCCTCGGGGTCATCGACAAAGTGCTGTACCCACACCCACACGAAGCCCGGTGTCTGCGTGATGAAGCTGCACTCGAGCGGTGGGGGCGGCAGCGGTGACGGCGCCACCCACTCGCTCGCGGGCAGGCCCGTGCGTGGCGGCAGCGAAGGACTAAACGTACGGAACTCACTGTCAATGGCATGCAGGATGAAGCGCCAGAAAAAGTTGAGCGACCCAAAGATCACATCCACAATGATGCGGAACCAGGGCACAATCAACTTGCGCGCTATCGTGCTGCCGTTGTCAATGAGATCGCTCAGGGACGTGAGGGCCCTTTGGAGCTCACCGGCAATGCCGCCGTCCTTGTAGTAGATGCCAGTGAGGCCGCCAAAGTCGAGGAGCGCACGCATCTCGCGCAGGTCGCACAGGATGGGCACGGCAGGCACGATCACGTCGCCGCCCTCGATGGTCAACAGGTTGATGACCGCGAACGCCCCGGCAGTGATGACGTGCACCGCCCATCGCAAGCCCTCGATGAGCGCACAGCCAAGCGCCCCCAGGAAGCCAAGCCAGTCGTACATGAGAACGATGGCCTCTGGCGATCCCGGCTGGAAGAGGGAGTCGTCAAACTGGCCGACGAGCTCACTGACGACCACGAAGAGCTGGAAGTTGGCGAGCTCGGCCAGGTGCACCGTCATCTCACAGAGCGTGTCGAAGAGCACATCAAAGTTGGGGAAGACACCGTAGACGGCGGTGACGCCGGGAACGGTGCCGGGGTTGGTGGCCGTGAGGGTGCGCAGCGGGATCTTGAGGAAGGCATCGGAGAGGAGCACGGTCGTGTCGTTGAGGAGGGCGACGGTGGCGGGGTGCTTGATCCAGAGGAAGGCAATGTTGGCGACAAAGTCGAACTGCTCGCAGATGCACACCGTAATGCCAATGAGGGTGTCGCTGATGCCCGTGGTGAGAACCGTGTAGGCCTCGGTCACATCGATGGTGCCGCGCGTGATGCCGTCGACGCTGGTGACCCACTCGACAAAGGCAAAGGTGAAGAGCAAGACGAACCTGCCAATCGCTTCCAGACCGTCGATGATTTGCGGCGCGGCACACTCAAAGATTACAAACGGCACCGTCCGTAGTAGGAAGCGTGTCATGCGCGCCACGCTGCGCACAAACGGCCAGCCAATGTTGTAGAAGAGGCGCCCAATGTTGACGAGCTCCATGAGGCGCACATCGTAGAGGCCCCAGGTGAAGAGGCACTGGTAGCCGCCCATGCACTGCCTGATGACCACGTCGTGGTACTCGGTCCAGCCCATGGCAGCAAACGAGATGATGATGAGTCCGATGATCAACGGAAGCTGCGTCACCACGGTGTTCCAGAAGATGGTCACCGTCTGCGTCGCAAAGGCAATCACAAAGAGGACCGTGTCGACGACCGCGGTCAGCCACCACACAAAATAGAGGGTGATGGAATCGTCCACCGGCTTGAGGCTGTAGTAGAAGATGCGTTTCGCGTACAGGAAGAGATAGACCAGATACCAGATGGCCAGCGCAGCCAGGCCAACCGCAATAGCGATGCCCCAGGCGATCACCAACGCGATGCCCAGGGTTTGAGTATCCATGGGTGTGTGCGTGCGTGTGCTGGGGGGGGGGAGAGAGAGGTCCGGTACACTCAGGAAAACAGCCTCATGCGTCTATTTGTGTTGAAGGCGCGTATTCGCCACCCACATGCCACGTGCCCAGGCAAAAAGCCACAGCTCTTGCAAGATGGGCTTGCTGTTTGGCGATGAGTTTGTCATCGCACACCGCAACACGTACTTTGTGGGCATCAACTTGGGTCTGGCCTCGGTGCTCTTTGGCTACCTGATATTGTTCATCCTGGGTCTCATCACGTTCCTGGGGACAGAGCTGGCGCCGGGGCTCATCTGGAAGGTGCCCGCGCTTATCTTGCTCCTTGTCGGCAATGCGTGGGCCATTTCGATGAACCCGACGCTGACCATCCCGTTGCTCATCATCCACGGCATGGCACTCAGCGCGGCCGGCATCGAGCTGTGGTTCCTCTGGCGTATCATCGTGGGCTGCGCAGAGGCCCTCTTGACGGTACCGTGCTCCGCAACCGACACCACGATCGCTACCTTGCTCTTCCTGCTCATGATCTTCTTCTTCCTATGTGCACTCTTTGCAACATGGTCGCTGCTCGAGTTTATGCGCGGCTTCCAGCGCCGGCGTCTGCTCTCGCTCCAGGAACAGACCCGACTCGACTTTGAGGAGCAACAGGACATCGAAGACGAGGGCTTTTGATTTAGGGGGCAGGGGGGGGGGAGCATACCATGTAGCATATAATAGAGCACGTGACGGCGGGCTGTGATTGCACTGGCAGACGGGGGGACGGATTCGTGCCATTTTCAAGCTTTACCGCCAATCGATAAACGACCCATGTTGCGAGAGTCGCCACACACACTCATTCCACCATGGTAAACACCAAAGAGGTGTACTGCTACGAGTGCGGGTTTGCGGGCGTCGGGATCTATCTGGCACTAGTGTTCTTGGGTGTTATGTGCCTGGCGGCCTGCACACGTCAAGGGCCCTGCCTTTTTGCCGATGACTGCATCGATAGGTGTCTGGAGAAACCCTTCCTCTACCTAACCGTAGGGCCGTTGTTCGCGGTCATGAAGGCGGCCACATAGTTCACTAAATCTCACTAAATTGCTTCCATACGCGTCCGGTTTAACCTGGAAAATGGCCGGTGGAATGCCATCAATCGCCAAAAGTAGGATTGAATATTTCCTAATATAGAACTATTTCGTAGCCAGTCTATATTAGTAGCATTCTAAATCCTAGAATTCCGTTGGGTGCACTTAGATTAAAAATATGAACTATAAGCCATTTCAACTCTGAAAACGGTCGTCGAAATTCTCTCGGCGCCAAAACTAAGTATTTTGGCGCCGAAAGTACGTGTTTCGGCGCCAAAAGTAGCTACTTTTGGCGCCGAGAGAATTTCGACGACCGTTTTCAGAGTTGAAACGCGAAATCATTCATATATGGCAACGTATATACCCCCCCCTTATTTCAGTTTATTATTACCTAATTAGGAAGGTTTAAAAATAGCAATATTATTCGTAGCCAAAAGGACCCAAGAAAAATTAGACAGCGAGCAACAAAAAAAACTCGTGCTTCATACTTTAAGAACACATTCACCCCCCCCCCCGGAGACACTTGCAGCCTCATTAACCGCCTTTGCGGTATCGGTGGTTGTTTCCTTCGTGGCGGTCAACAGGCTATTCCACTGCGCGTCAGTCAGGTCAGTATCCGAGCTGAACCAACTTGCGGTGGCGGCGACCATATTCTTCAATGTCCCATAGGTGCCCGATGCAAGCGTGGGAATCGCGGCCAACAGACCTGCAAGACGAGCAGATGACCTAGTTCCTGGATCTCCGGTTGACGCATTCAACTTTGCCAGCTCCTGTTCAAGTGCCTTGATCTTATTTCGCAGTGCTGTCTGCTTGACAGCATTAGCATCCTGATGATCCTCAATTGCCTTGTAGATTATATCATATGCAGGAATAAGGGATAAACCATCATTGGCATTATCCGGCATGTTGTCGTAGATCTTCTGTATCGACTTACTGATCTGCTTGAGCAGGTCCGCAACCCGCGGCGCATTGCCCTCCATTTGGGCATCGATGGCGAGCGTGTTCAGATCAGCAAGCTGCGCCTGCAGTCCCTGTTGACGGGTGCTTTGGGCTTGGACGAGCAGCATGTTGGGAATAGTAGACACGCGTGGGGGGGCTAATGACATGCGTCGGTCTACCGCAAACTATGTAGTACTCTCGGTTTTCTTTTTTCCATTTCCATTCCCATCGCCCCCAGTGAACCCGTGCGAGCAAGACATCGTTTACTTATTCTTCCACGCGCGACTTGATTTGATTGCGTTCGCTAGTCAAGTCATCCTCAGAGGGTGGTGGTGGTGGCTGCCAATCATGCAGGTTGGGACAGATACGCGCCAGTGCGGTAGCATAACGATCGCATTCCTGCTGGGATTCGAAATAGATTCGGTCCTGGTAATACCAAAATTGTGGAAAGAGAACGATTCCAAGCAGCAGATGGATACTGTGCCTATTTGGAGACGCGTGTCTAATGTCCAGGTAGGGTCGTTTGCGGAAGAGTGTCTTCCCACTGTCAATCTCAATGATGGTCCCACAATGAAAGAGCTGTCCTCGAAGACGCACGTACGCTGAGCGGTATAGGGACGTCATACCGATCGAATAAACAAGAATGATTTAGAAACCCAATAATGGGGGGGTGTAGCAAGAGAATACTGTTAATGGATATGGCACCAAAACGAGAGACACATGAAAGTATCATGTATTATGAATGAGCTTACGTCGCTTTCTGGGATGAAGCGGGAGTGTGTCCTCCTCGTCGTCCTCCTCACCTTCTTCTTGGGAGACAGCCAGGGTCGTGGCCATGTAGGTCAGTATGTTACTGACCCCCACCCATATGTGGTCGCGATGTGTATCACTGAGTGGCCCGTCCTTCATGGCCGATGTATCCAGATCCCAGAGAAACCCGTCCTTAGCGCAAGGATCCAACTCCTCTCGTGCAATCTGCAAGATGGTTCTTTTCCACCGGGTGAGGTGAGGCTCTTGTTGCTGGTGAAGGTTGTTACAGACTAGTCCTGTGCAACGTGAGTTCAAGAGCGACTGTGGGGGGGGTGGCATAATACCCAAACAGCGGGGAGGCTGGCGCGAGGTGGGCTTGACATAGCCGGCCTTGTCCAGCTCGGGGAGGATGTTGGTGATCTGTGCGATGCGTTGCTTGAGACGAGCTGCGAGCGTCCGGGTGGCATGGGCACTGAAATCGGTGGGGAGGCAGGGTACCACATAGAAGTCGGATCCCCACCAGAGAAAGGCGTTGAGGAGACCCTGGTTGGGGTTGGTATCGATGAGGACGATATCGGCGGCCACCGCAGCGGAGACCTGGCGAATGATCCAGCTCGGTACAGAGGGGATGTTGCGGTTGCACGGGAAGGCCCAGAGGGTATTAAGAGCGGCCCCAATGTGCTCGTCCTGCATGGTGGTATCAAAGTGGCCCACGAGGAGGTGGAGGTTCTCCTCGATGGCGTGGGTCTTGGGGAGCTCGGTCTTGGGGTCCAGGTGGCCTTGGTGCCGGAACAGCTCAATGGCCTCGTAGAGGGAGGTGAGTCCGTGGCGCTTGATAAAGTGGAAGCAATCGTCCTGGTCCACAGTCTCCAGCGCGTCCCTCACGAAGAGCCGGGTGAGATCCATCTGGCCATCCGCGTCCACCACAAGGACGCGCTTGCCACTCCGAGCAAGCTGCGTCGCCAGTTGGTAGGTCGTGGTTGTCTTGCACACGCCGCCCTTGGCCTGGATAACCATGATGTGGGTCATGGGGATGACACTGGAAGAAGATATGAATCCGACCGTCCTTTCCAAGAACCCACCACTTATGTTTGCCGTCCCTTGATCTCCGGCCCGGGGGTTTGGAACCAAACTGGAGAAAGACACTCACGCACAGTGGGCATAGTCCCCCCCCCAAAAACGCGTGCCGTGTCAGTCTTTCGTCCGCTACAGTGACACCATTGCTCTTTAGTCGGCTAAACCATGGAAATTGTAACGACCGCGATGGCTTATGCCGTGACACATATGCTTCAGGGATTCGCTGCGACAGAAGTGCCCACCGAAGGCTCCACCGCTGGTGCAGTAGTGTGGGTTGCTGGCGAGGCATCTCTGCGCGGTCTCTTTGGATTGTCGGCTGGTGGACTTGGAGGTCTCCTAACGGGCGCCATTTTCCATGCATTCAAGCAGCGCAAGTACATTACGGCACGTCAAGCAGTACTTTATCCGCTCGTTTGGCCTGCGTTTGTGGCAGGTCGATGTGTGGTGAACGGGCAAGCCCAACACCGTGTATGACATATATGATCTAAATACGTGCATTCTAAGGAACACGTATAGTAGCCGTAGTGTGGAACAAGTGGGTTTGTTTTGGAATACACGAGTCATCCTGGAACAAGTGGTAGTTGTTCTGGATCAAACCCTACTTGCTCCCTAAATCACAACCAAATGCGAAAGAACCAGTAGATATATATATATATATATATTGAACCAGTGTATTAACTAATCTGAGTCATGATCTAAAAAATAATGATCGTCCATTTCTCGCGTAGCCGTCTCATACAATGCACGTCGCGTGTCATCATCTTTGGCCCAACTCACGACAACATACTCGTTGGTTCCGTGTTGTACACGCATCCGAAATATAGAATAGAGGTAGTTTAACTCCATAAAAATAGACCGAAACATACTCTCAACAGCGGATGCATGTTTGTACTGACGTGTGCCATCTAAGAACAGGGTGGGTTTGAATATACAAACCACACCCTGCTCTTCTGTAAACGCGTTGCGCTCAGAAGAGATTACCTTGGTCATTTCAGACAATAGGCGACGCATGACAGTCTGAGCTTGTTCTTTGATTAACGCCTTTTTTAGTCGCGCTTTGATACGCAATGCTTCTTCCTCGTCTGCCGTAAGCAGAAACGGGGCCATTAACGTGTCATGTGTACGCTTCATCTGTTGTCTCTTAAGAATAATGAACGTAGTAGCTAGAACGGAAAGAAATTTCTGACACGGAACAAGTGACATTTTCCGGAACAAGTCAAGTTTTAGGGAACAAGTCCACTTATCACGGAACACCTCCCCCCCTGGTCCGGTCCAAGTCATATCTTCAGGAACAACACCACATAGTCCGGAAGACGGCTAGTGATCCACCGACCATTTTCCAGGTTGACCCGGCGATTGACTCCTAGCTTTAGTCTAAGTGCACCTTGTGCGTGTTCTTCTCGACCCCCCTTTTTTAGGCGAATCCGCCAAAAAGGGGGGTACTCAGATGAACTTCCGTTCATCCCTCTCCCCCCCCCCAAACCCGTGTGTCGTGCCATTCTTTTGTCTAGTGCAGCAACAGGCACGCGATTGTAATGTCTGGCGTGGTAATGATTATCGGTGGGGTGATTGCGGTGGGTATCGCGACGTTCATCCTTGAGGTGGCACTGGCGGTACAAAAGTTCGAAACTCGTCCCTCGACGTGGCTCGCCGCGGGCGTCCAGCGGATGCACGACGGAGTGTGGTATGCGGGCTACGTGCTTGGCATGGCTGCCGATGTGCTCGGGTTCGTGCGCCGCTTTGCGATTATGATTCGTGACGTGTTCTTCGATTGGATCCCCCGCGAGATCATCGAGAAAGCATTGACTGACTTTAAGCAACTCTTCTATCAGACGGTGACCGTACCGACGGCCTTTTTTAAGGGCCTTTACGAGGCCATCTGTCTTGCCGCTAGTCCATTATTTGCGAGCACGGTCTTCACCTTTGGTGCCGTCGCATGCGTGGTCACCCTGGAGCTGCTGGCGCTTGTCGCGCCCCCATCGGTGACCATTCTTGCGCCCTCCTCTATGTTGCTCTCGAGCGCAAACTGGACCTACCAGATCCTCTACAATATCGTCTATACGGTGATTTCGTTTCTCGATATCTTCCGCTTTGCCTGGCGCTTTGCCGTCTGGATGCGTGAGTATTTCTTCCCCTGGCTGAGTCTGGAACAGGTCGGCGTCGCTGTCGAAAACCTCAACCGGGGCCTGATGGCATGGATGACGGTCTGGATGGGTCCTGTGGCGGGCTTTTGGAAGGCCTATGGCGAAACCATCGCAAGAAGCGCATCTGTTGAGTGGACCCTGGTCGGGTTGACCTCATGTTTCGCTGGACTGACCGTTCGTCGTCTTCTCGCCGAAGTTGATTGGACCGAAAACGATAAAACCGACGACGTCGACAGTGAGGAAATTGACGACGACGACGACGACAGTGATGACTCTCAGACCTGCGGCGTTGTAAATGCAGCGCTTGGCCAACATCGCCGCGGGTCGGGGGATCTCGAAAACGATGAACTCAACGGCGTCGACAATCTGCATTATGACCCTTCCTCGGCCGCGGGAGCCACTCAAACACGCTCGCAAAGCGCTGGATCTCTCACCACGTAACCATCTAGTTCAATACAGCCCACCACCGTTCCGACTCGTTGCGTATGCGTGCCCGCGATGGCGCTTATTGGGACATGGTGTATTTGTATTATTTAGAGAGTTGGAAACTTGGGGAGTCAGCTCGTGCGCTTGTCGTTGCGCGTTCCAGGATGTCGGCGACGCGATCCAGGGGTATGGAGACGGACCGGTTGTTGAGCCAGTCGTACCAATGGATGGTCGAGGTTATCCCGTTTAGGCACAGCTGGAAAATGTTGGTGTCGAGCTCAAAGCTGGCAATGCCCACGGTGCAGTGGTAGGATTCTTCCACATCCCAACGACTAAAACACATTGCGCCATTGGCATAGTGCGCATCCTCTCTTTCTTCAAAGGCCAATTGCCGTGCCTCTTCCATACGCAGCCCGTCCGTAAACATGATATACAAAAATAAGCCGGCCACGAAGGCAATTACAATCGTCGGATAAACATGGTTATCATTCATAGTCGTTGAGAATTGGCAAGGATGAGTGTCGCACCTGGTGGGCCTGCGTCAGAGCAACCAAGAAACTCCCGGTATTTCCCCTCCTCCCCCCCAAAACCAACTAATCTGAGTGCAGCCTCTTTTCGAGATTTTCACGGAAATGGGGGGTATCCGCCCCCCTTCCCCCCGATTGTGCCAATCCGTGAGTGTTGGCGTTCCTCCACCGGGGGACCTCTCTCCCATTTCTTGTCTGTGATCGAACAGTCAACGTACCTCTCTCTTCCTCGCACCTACTACTCCCCCCCCACCATGGCACTTGTCGGCGCAACCAACGACGCGGCACCCACGGAACTTGTCGACGCAACCAACGAAGCGACACCCATGGCACTTGTCGATGTAACCAACGAAGCGGCGCTCATTGCAGCCTGGCAGGAGTACGCCACGTCTCTGGAGAACACCAAGGGCACTGAGGAGTCCAAGCAAAACTCCAGCGCCGACCTCGTTCCACTGCCGCTCCTGGTGCTCAGCGTCCGTCAGAACAAGACCGACTCGCGCACGGTCTATGCCATTCTCCCGGCGTTTGGCCTCTTCCCCAACTATGACTTTGGTAACGACGGCGGAGACGAGGTGCGCATCATCAGGGACACGCGCTCCAAGGAACGCAAGGCCAAGGACGCGACCGCCAAGAAAGAACTGATGGACTACACGTGCTACGATGCACTGGAGTACAAGGATGTGCACGATCCCGACGAGAAGTACGCGCACGTGGCCTTCACCTACACGGAAGCTGGCCTCTACTCCTTCAATGACACAACCAAGAGTCCCGCGGTGGTGCCGGGCGCGCTGATCGTGGCCGGCATCAACACCATGTGCTGGCACGGCAAGGTCGACAAGTGCTTGGCCGTGGTGCCGCGCATGGAACGCATCTTTGAGGGTGCGCGTCTCCCACGTGACGATCTCATTGAGTGGATGATCCGTGCGCGCATGGACACCAAGCAGTTTCACACTCATTACCCCAAGTTTGCGCAGTTCCTGCGTGATCACCCCAGCGCCTCCAAGGACGACATCAAGAAGGTGCGCTACGCCAACAATCACGCCATTGTGGTCACCGGCGGGGCGGGCGGTTACGCCAACGCGAGACGTCTCACGGAGGAGACCAGTTGCGTGGTCACCCCAAACACCATCTTGGACAACGACACCTTCAAGGGCAAGTTCGACACGACCAACACGGAGAAGCAGTGCCTCCGACTCAGCTTCGACGTTCTCCAGTGGAAGGGTCCGCGCTCGAAGATTGGCTACACCCCCGACAAGGATATTCTCTGTGCCGTCCACGTGGTGCTCTACGAGGACCAGCTGCGCCCTCTCGATGTATCCTGCATCCCCGTGTGGGAGGCACTCATGACTCCGACGCACGACATGCTGCGTGCCATCTTTGTGGGACAGGAGGACATGAAGTCCGGGCAGAACGAGCTCAACACGGAGCGCATGGCCATGGCCACGGGTAGCCTGAAGGACAAGATTGCCTTCATGAACGCGCCCAGCGGCAACAAGTGGCTCAGTTTCTCCATCAATTTGTCACCCGTCGCCTTCCTCTTTGACCCCGCACGCTTCCTGCGCACCGTGGGTGTGTGTGTGACACCTGAGCGCATTCGCCGTCAGTGGGGCAATACATCGACGCCCCTTGAAATCTCCGGCGTCAACACACGCAAGATGCTTGCTCTCCACAACACCGTCATCTGTCTCAGCGAGATTGACCCCAGCGAAGACGTCGAGGAGATCCTCGAGAGCCCCGACTACGAGTTCCGCGCCTGGGTGACCATCAGCCCCACCAAGGAGACCACCAAGCGTGAGTGCTACGCAGCCATCTCGGACCTCGACGCCGAGCAGGGCGACATGTTCCTGGACTTTGTCGAGGGATCCGTCTTCCGTCCCTCCGTGGGCGAGGGCTGGCTCATCGACAGCGACCTGCCCGAGGACCACCCCGCACGCCACTACGACTTTGCCCTCTCCTGCCAGAAGAAGGTCATCTACTTCTTTGCCATCAACACGCGTCGTCTGGCTCGCGAGCGCAAACAAGGTCTCGACAAGATGCGCACCCTCAACCCGTCCATGCGCATCGAAGCCGCTCCCTCCGCCACCGTCGCCACCACCCCATCCAAGAAGCGCGACGTCGAGGTTGCCAACATCTCGGACGACGACGAGGACGAGCCCGCCGCCAAGCGCCAGCGCGGCAACGAGGACGAAATCTCCCTGGAGTCCGAGTGATGTTTCTCTCTCCTTCCCCCGCTCCCCCCCCCTCCCCCTCCTTCAATAAAAAAGTATTCGCCCTTTAGCCTCCAGTGACCCCATGGGCGACCCGCCGTACCCCGCCTCTCCTTATTGCATAGTGCGGTTCCGAATGAGTGACGTACGTGACGAGATGGGATACTTTGAGAACAAGGGCATCTCACAGCAGGCCGACGAGCCGACCGCGGACTTTAGCGACGACGAGGACTCCGAGGACGATCCCGCCATCAAGCGACGCCGCAAGGAGACCACAGGACTCTTGCACGAGACGTCCGCACGTGTCCGGCGCCGGGCAGTGGAGAAGCTGAGCGAATTCGGTCAGGACGTTAGGGTCAGCGAGCTGCAAGTGCAGGACGGTCAGTTCGGGATGCAAGTGTTTGGCGTGCACGACGTTACCAAGGCGCGGACGGCGGCACAGGCTATCGACCCCGACCTCCACACGAGCCTCGTGGAGACCAACGACGACGTCACGGACAAGGCCACGGGAACCACACGCATCCAGCGTAACATGTTTCTCATGTTTGAACCCGAGGGCCACGTCCGACGCTTCGTGGCCAGCTCCGCTTGGGTGCGCTACATCCTCTTGGGTGCCGTCCCCATTCTCGTTGGCATCTACTGTCTCAACTGGGCCTGGCAAAGTCTCCGCACTTACTTTTAAACATAAAAACTATGGCGCTTTTAGAGTGGAAATTGCATGTGCCTCCCGTGGCCAATCAACCAGCCTCCCCACTACTTTCTGTGCGCGTCCCCCCTCCCCGGCATGGACATGGACACGGAACCGACGGATGCCGGTCAGATTCACGGTCACATGGAGCCCACGTGGCGCGCCACATACGACGCCGAGGGCAAGAGCGATGCCGCACTCGAGTACAAGGACATTGAGTATCCGTTGTTTGGTATTGAGAGTCTTCCAGAGGAGGACAAGCCCATCCTCACCAAGATCCTCATGATCCTCTACGCCATCAACTATGCCTCACAGTCTGCCGCAACACGCAGCCTCACGGTAATCTCGATGAACGACGCCAACACGGAGTACACGGTCCGCGTGCCCTTTCTGCCGAGCGATAGGATTACGTTCGAGGACCTGCAGTGCCTGTGGAGTGCATCACCGGCCAATGTCGTCGCGATACTGCTCTCCCCGTGGAACGACACGAACACGAACCGCGTCTACTTTGCGATTAACGTGGTGGTGCGGCGTGCCTATGCGCCCATGGCGGCGAGCCTGCTGTTGCACCAGAAGATGACCAAGCAGATCCGTGTCAATTACAGCGAGCTTTGCAAGGTGCAGGACCAGCAGCGGCACATGACCGAGGCGCCCTCGCCGTCGCCGTCCGCGGGTACCTCGAGACGCCCGTGGGACGTGCTGCGCCACGCCAAGGATCGCGAGGTTGTCCGTGACACGGTACTGTTGTGCCAGAAGATGACGTGCTTGAATGGCCATGGGCGTAAGCAGGATTTCTGGAAGCTGATCGACATTGAGCACGACCGACGCGGGGCCCCGGACCGCATCTTTGTGCGCTGGCATCTGCCCGAGGACAGCACCGTGGATGCCCTGGCGGCCGCCTCCATCTTTGCCACGCATCCGGACATGATTGAGCACATTGACTTTGCCATGAAGGTCAGCCATGTCTACATGGAGGTGGTGATTTTCTCGCACGCGGCCACCGTCGTCACGATGCGTCACTGCACCATCATGAACTACTACACCACCCAACAGAGCCATCGCGCATCCGGCATCACCCTGCGCATCTCAGGTCCTACAACGGGTACCGGTACCAGCCCCACCCTCATTGGGCGGGCACACACCAACCAGGGACCTGTTTCTGGACAGAAACGGGGACGTGCCACCGCCGACATTGACCATCCTACCCCGTCTCCTGCTCCTGCTGACGCCGGCGGCGACGATGGTGTTGGTTCGCGGTTGCCCGTTCGCAAATCCAAGGTGGCGCGACGGGACAGTGGCGGGGGAGCCTGGAAGATGTTCTGGCCTTTTTCGTGAGGAGGATGGGGGGAGGATCCTCCATGGATGGTCGAATTTCCTAATATAGCTAAACTCCTATTCTGTGCCCATATTAAGAACGTTTAAGACTATTTTTAGAGGGGGTGGTCGCGTGTAACAAAATATGAACTATTTGGCGTTTTAACATTGAGAACGGTCGTCGAAATTCTCTCGGCGCCAAAACTAGCCTATTTTGGCGCCAAAAGTACGTACTTTTGGCGCCCGGCGACATTGAAACGACAAAATTCAATGTTGAAATGGCATATTGTTCATATTTTCTTACACGCGACCACCCCCTCTAAAAATAGACTTAAACGTTCTTAATATAGAATTAGGCACGGAAATGTATATATTAGGAAATATGGCAACACCTCCACTGTACGGTCCTCGCTCACGCGGTGGGAAGGGACTGTTGCAGGGCCTCGCGCAGCCGCTGCTGGCACATGGCAAGCACAGGCCCAAAGCCTGCCACGGGACAGTCGAGCACGGGGAGCGCGTCAAGAGTTTGTGCTGCCTCCTGCGGTGACTGTCCGCCAATCTCCAGCAGCATGGCCGACGGCACATCCCACTCAGAGAAGAACGAGGACTTGAGAATGGCCATCATGTGCTGGAAGGCCCCAATGCAGGTCTGGATGTAGAGCGTGGTGTTGGGGTCGGTGGCACCGGTAGCGACAGCGAGCTCTTGTTGCGACATGAGACGCAAGCCAAGCTTATGTGCGCGTCTCAGACTTTCATGGAGACGATCTTGGACGGAGGTCGCGGGTTCGATCGTTGGGGCAACAGAAGCGCCGTGGGGGGTCAGACCCAGGAGGTCCGCCAACAGGGCGAGGGTGTCAGTTCCAAGGCCAGTGCCAGATACGAGCGCGCTGCCGGTGCGCCGACAAAAGTCCGCCAGTTGGCTAGGGAGGTCGGCCTCGGTCCACTCGGGATCCCCATCAGGGGTCGCCCCGAAGCTGGGCGTGTCGTGCAGCAGCTGGTGGACACGTGTCTCGGCATCGGCAGAGGACGCCGCGGTGCTCGCCTCGTCGCAGATCCCCTCCTGGTCGGCCACGGCACCCTCAATGGCGCGGCGGATGAACGCCATGGGGTCGGCAAAGGTCGGCTCCTTGGGCGCGATCAGTGGCTTCGTCTTGTTGAGGCTCCTGGTGCACTGTTGGAGAGCGCGGCGGGCCAGAGCAGCCGCGGCCGCGCGCATCGCATCGGTCTTGAGGGGCAGTATCTGGGCCTCCAGGAGAGAGGTGTAGGCCTGCGCGAGGCCCAAGTGACGCTTCGTGGCCACCATGCGGTGCATATACTGGGGTATCACACAGAGCTGGCCCGGCACCGCGCCGGTCTCGGCGAGGCATTCGTAGCACCGAGTGTACCAGAGGTGGGCATGGAAGAGATCGGTCGCGGTCTGGGCTGGTGCGCCCCCCGTGACCGGCGTTGATGGCGGTACCTTTTCGTTGTGCATGACCTGTAGTTCGGTGAGCTGCGCGTGTGTGAGGGCACAAAGGGCGTTGAGTGCGGTGGCGTCAATACACACGGGGCGCACGGGTTTATCCTCGGGGGACTCGAGCGTCACGTGGTGGCTGTCAATGGGATCGACAAGGGAGCATACCCTGCTGAGGGTGTGAAAGATGCGCTGTGCAACGTACAGGAAGCGCATGCTGCGGGTGAGGATAGCGGCCTCTTCGTGGTTGCCGTAGGCCAGGGCTGTCGCCTGCAGCAGGGCGGCGGCAGCGTTGTAGGCCGCCACTAGGATATCGTATTTGAAGGTGTGCACACGCAAGTGGGTCGTTGTTCCGTCGGGATTGGACGCGGTCCATACCGAGTCGGTCTCACCCGACAGTGCCTCGGTGGCGTCCGAGTACTCGGCGGTGAACCAGCAGAGCACCCTGCAGTACTCGAGTGTGCGAGCGAGCGTTCGGACATCCGTGGTGGCGGCGGTCGTGGGTTCGAGGGCACGCAACAGGTAGATGGCATCGCGTTCCGCGTCACTGCACGCCTTGAGGTCAAAGAGGCGCTCCAGTCCGCGGTGCTTTGCACTCCGGTAGATGAGCGGGGGCGCCAGGAGAGGCACCGCTGCGTAACGACTCAGTGTGCGGTTCATCTAGGAGCTGCCAACAATGGGGGACGGGTGACGAGGAGGGAGGTTTATTGTGACGTGTGTGTAAAAAAGTGGGGCTATGTGGCGCTCACGGGCTGTTGAGGGGGCGTTTCGATGCGATAGGGGAGGTCCGGGTTGCCGTAGATTGCGTTGATGACGTTCATGGAGTCGTGCCATGCCATGAAGCTTGCGACCAGTTCGGTGTTCACCGAAGGCAAGGCGAGCTGTTCGAGGACCGTGTTTTCGTAGTCCGGCTCCATTGCCTTGGTCTGCGCGGCGTGTGCTTCGGAGAGGGTAGAGGGTACGCGGTTTCCGTGGCACGCCAAACTGCCGGCCTGGATAAGAACGGCGGGAGAGAAGGAAGTGTCCACGCGGCACGTCGTCACTGCGGCATTCCACACGGCAGCGCGGTCCTCGTGGCAGGGGAGCATGGAGAGTGTGGGGGCGGGGTCGTCGAGTCGGGTGAGAAAGCCGTTTTCGCGCACATGTCGCGTGGCTTCGCAAAGTGCAGCGTAGCCCGCGGTGTCGTCCGTGCCGATCACGTCGGAGATCGAGGTAAAGGCGAAGCGCGAGAGGACCCGCTCGAACATGTCGTCAAAGGATTCGTTCTCTGGCACTTCCTCCTCCTCCTCCTCCCCCTCTGGCTCATCCACATCCATGCCCGCATCCAGCACCTCGGTGGAGGGCGTCCTGGGTTCGAGTCTGGGCTCGAGTCTGGCCTTCTTGCGGGGAGGGGCCTCGACACCGTTGTCGTCGTCGTCGCCATTGCCGTCGCCGTCCTTTTCGGCATCCAGCTGGCGTTTCTCGGCCCGCTGCCTGGCCACCGCCTCCTTCTTCTTCTTCTGTTTCTGTGCACGCTTTTCTTCGCGCTTCTTTTGCTTCCTCTCGGCCTTGGTTGGGCGCTGCACCGCGGCGGGGAGAGACAGGTCCTCGTTCAAGAGGTCGTCCATGGTCATCGCGGCAACGTCAGTGGGTGCTGCCGTGTCCGAAGAGGCGCGAGGGCGGGCCTTGCGGCGGCGGTGAGGTGGGGTGAGGTCCTCGTGTCGCGCCATGTACGAGAGGAGGAGGGTGCGCAAGGGGAAAATGGGGACCGTGTCGGCGGCATTGTTGGAGAGGCGAGACACGAGCTGTGCGTCGCCGGCCGAGTAGTCCTTGACCGCATCCATGTAGACTTGGTCGCCCTTCTTACACTTCAAGTGCCGGTTGGGATGATAGGGTGCCAGAACATCCGGCACGGGGTCACACTTGGTGGCAACGGCGGCGAGTGCAACGAGCAGTGTCTGCTGGGCCTTGTTGTTGATGCGCTTGTACTTGCGAAAGGGATTGGACGCGCCTCGGATGGGGGACTTGGGAGTGACCTGCACGGCTTCCGTGAACCAATCGCCCACAAACAGCCCGAGTGTCTGGGGATCACCGAGCGTCGTCTCCATTGTCTCCGTTGTCTCCTCGGGCGACTGCGGTTGAGAGCTGACAATCTCCTGGGCATGAGAGTGGGTGGATGGGGAGGGAGGGAGGGAGGGAGGGGGGGGACAACTACCTTCTGTGCGGCGTGCATGTCTTGAAGTTTCTTGGCGTTGTTGATGATTTCCCTGCGAGAGGTTTCCAGTGCGTGACGTTCCGGAGTTCCTTGCTTCAGCTTTAGGATGTCGTTGCGGGAGGTAATCAGGTCGGTCTTGGCGGTGGTGAGCTGGGCTTCGAGATCCTGAAGCCGTTGTCGGACTGTGGGACTGTGTTCGCCAAACCCATAAACGCTCTTCCATTGGGCCACCGTCAGGTACGTCTGGGAGGCGAGTTTTTTGAACTCACCCCGACGAAGCATCGTGTCGATCACGACGAAGCGCTCCATTGCCGCGGGCGAAAACAGGCGCTTGGGCTTGTCTGTGCCATTGTAGAGATCCGAGTTGAAGACGCCGTTCTTGTCGATCAGGTACCACTCTGGCGGCACGAACAACGCCCCAACAACATACTGCTGGAAGATTGCCATGCATGCGGTCGCATCGCGGCCCGCAACGATTTCCCGGAACCAACTGACGAACTTGGTCTTGTTCGTTGTCGTTTCGGAGGAGAAGGGCGAGTCGGGTGTGTTAGACGCGAAGGGGAAGAGGCGCGCAGCGTAGATGGGTCTCTTGGCAAAGTCGCGGACCATGAACGTGAGCATCTCACCGATGCGCGTGGTTTTCTCTGCATATGCGCTGAGAGCTTGAAGCAGTGGGTGGTCGCTGCAGTGCGGAGATTTGGTGGTGGCACTCATGTCGGGTGTGTCGGCAAGAAGAAAGAATGAACTCGTGGCGCGCCATCCCGAACACCCGCCGCCGCCGAATCCGCCGCATGGCCCACAAACCGGGGGTTTTCGACGAATCCGCCGCGTGACCCAGAAACCGGGGGATTTGGCACAAAACACGCACGTGCGCTCGGAGTTCTTTAATCCCTCCTTTCTACCCCCCCCCCAGGAGGGGGTGCCACTGCGTGAAAAGAGGCAGCTCATTCGTTTGTCTTTTTGGACGAGTTCACGGTATTGCTCTCCCGAAGAGAGAGCGCCCTCGCTTATTCATAGGCCTTCCCTCCCACCCTCCCTCTCGACCATGACCGACGGAGCGATCGTCATTGACTTGAAACGCGATGCGCGCCAAGCACTTCGCAGGATCTTTAATGTCGGCTACGGGGGGCCCGGTGCTGCCACCGCTCCTCAGGGCGCTCTGGAGTCCGACGCACCTGCGCCCCACACCCTTCTGATTCTTAACATCCCCGGTTCCTGCGTCCCCCAGCAGGCCACCTCGTTTTACGACATCTTCGCGAGCACCTCGTCGTACAACACCAACACCAACGTGTACGCGCGGTTGCTGGGCATGCTCTCCCTCGTGGCCACGCGACCACCCAATGGGTTTGGAGCGCAAGTGAACCCCAAGAAGGACGCCCGTGGCACGGTCGACGGGAACGGACAGCACCTCTTCTTCGACCACAATGGCCGCAAGTACGAGCGCACCATCCACTGCGTTGAGGATCTGGTTTCGGAGGCGGGCGCCGTTGCGGGCTACCGCATCTGGTTCTTCGTGGTTGATCCGGCGCTCAACGTTGGACATGCTCTGCAAAGCATCGCACAGACCAACGGCATCATCTACGGCGACCGCGACGCACACGATCCCCACACCGAAAGCCACTACATGCAACACACCGATGTGGTCTCCTCCGCCGACATTTACACTCTCTTTGCGCAGTACGTGGCCGGCGGCCGCGACAGCATTGGCCGCAATCAGGGGCCCGTACGGGCCAACTGTGACGACCTCGAGCGCCACCTCGTCTCTCTGGCGTCGCCCATGGGCGTTGGGAGTCGCGACCTCACCGACGCCGACCAAAAGGGAAGCCCTCAGCAGGTATTCTCTTCCGCCACGAGCTTCACCTTTCACATGACAAGCGTCTGCGAGGAACAGCGCAACGTGTCCGCCTACTTTACGGCGCCACAGGCCGCTGTCGGTGGCGACGACGACGACGATGATGATGACGGCAATGGATTGGTGGTTCCAAACGACGCCCCGCTCGGTTACGAGAACGAGGCAGATGGGGAAGAGGAAGAAGACGACGAACTCGCCGCGCTCATGGCCCAGTTCGACGAACCGGTTGACGCGGGCACGTCTGCCGCCCCCAACGCCAACCTGCAGAGCAACGCCCCGTGCGAGGCCAAGGACTTTGTGGGGTTCCCACGGCCCGAGTTGGTGCAGTGCATACCCGTAACGCTCTTTGGCCGCTGTCTGCTCAACGTTCCGTTGCGCAGCACGTACTGTGTGGCCGCCGATACCATTGACACGGACACCATGGATCTGGACTACATTGAGAAGCAGCTCGCGGAGGAGGCCGTGGCACGCGGCACCATGGACGAGGGAGAGGACGACGCTGACGACCTGCGAGAGATGCGAGCAAAGGGCTACTATCAAACGCACGTCAGCGCCATCTATGCACCTCGTCACACGCTCTACTTTGACTTTGACGCGGTGGATACGGAAACCGCACTGCGAAAGACCTACCGGTGCTTTCTCGATGCGCGCGACAAGCAGATAGGTATTGGCCTGGAAAGCGACCTCCGCGGCAAACTACGCCGGGCCAAGCGCATCATCTACCGTGAGGATGTGCGTGCCGACACGTTTTCCATGGGCGGTCGTCGCGTGCTTTTTGAGGTACCCCTTCCGGAGACCTGCAACGAGGACGCCGTGACGGTGAGCGAGCTCCGCCACTTTTCCGAGAACAACGATTACCTGAAGCTACGACTCGAGAACCACGAACGCTACAACGCCATCCTCGCCGCGCACTCGCAAGGCTCCAGTGAGTTTGTGGATGCCATCAAGCAGTTCCGCTACGAGGCCGCCGACAAGTTCTGGGAGATCACGATGAAGAGCACGAACCTGCCGGGGGCGATCATCAAGGCACGCAATGCCTTCAAGGCGCTGTCGCCGCAGGACCACTGGCCAGAGCATCACCTCATCGAGCAGAGCCTCTCGTGCTACGCCAACCTCAAGCTCATCCTACTCGAGCGCTACAACGAAATCTTCCGTGGTGCCACCACCCAGAACGTCTTTGAGATCTGCTACCGCGTCGCCCTGAACACCTTCATGTACCACTTTGGGCTGCGACCGAGCGCCCTGCTCATGGGCGGCGGCGGTGCCGGCAAGAGCTGGGCCATGTTGGCCGTCCAGGCGCTCATGGCACCAGGTACCTTTGAGTGCTACACACACATTACGAGCAAGGCGTATTCGACAAGCACGAGCGACTGCGACGAGACGTGTTGTATGCACGAGGCGCCATTGCACTACCTGGGCATTGACGCGCGCGGGTTTGAGTGCCCCGGTGATCCGGTACTCAAGGACCGCCTGACACGCCAGCGCTCGACCACGCGCTCCATTATCATTGACGACTCCGGCAACCGTCTCACCAAGACCGACATTGCCATGGTGATGCAGAACCTGCTCATCGCCACCAACGACGTGGTACCCGAGGGCACGGCGCTCATGGACCGCTTCCTGAAGATCCCGGTGCACCACACGTCCCGCGTCGGCTTCAACAAGGGCGACCAAAGCAACGTGTCGCAGACCGAGGTGAACAACCGCCTCAACGCGCACCACCGGCTGCAGTCCCAGGTCTTCGCCTTCTACGTTATGATCGCCGAGAAGATGGCCATGTGTTGGATCATCCCGCCGCCGAGCACGGACTGCGCCAACTCCTTCATGCGCGAGATCCTACAGATCTACAAGGACAACACCGGCGAGGACGTGGCCAACGCCCGCAAACGCACCATGGCCATGCATATTATGCGCACCTCGGCAATCATGAACATGGTCCACGCGACGTTCTGCACGCCGCTGTCGTGGAAGTTCCGCTACGAGCGCGGCGCCGACGGCGTGAATCGGCTGCGACCGTTCCATCCGCGCATGATGATCGACCATGCCATGCCACGCGCCTACGTGACCGACGAGATTGTGGTCGACGTCATGACCATGCTGTCGTTCCTGTGGGAGCCCAAGCACCTCCACGATATTCTCGAGACCATCGTGGTGCTGATGAACAATGCGCCCCATCACTCCGCCTCTGCCTCCTCCTCCTCCTCCGTTGCCGCCTCTGAGACCTGCCTCAACTCATCCACCACGCAGTTTCGCTTCGTGCGCAACCCTGCCTACAATCGCCGGGGTGGCGGCGGTGGCGGACATCGACGCTTTGCGACACAGTCCATGGGCGGTGGCGGTGGCGGCGGTGGCAGCGATGCCTCAGAGGAGCCCGAGTTCATCATTGATCCGCGGTACGTGGTCGTCTCCGGGCAGACCGACAAGCAGATCTTCAGTAAGATCTGCGAAGCCAGCAAGAGCGCCACCAACACGATTCCGAGCGTCCCGCACGTCAAGCGCGTCATCCGCACCCTCCAGTCGACCTTTCGCGCCTCGCACGCCGCCACCATTGTTCCCAAGGAGGCGCCCCGCGACAAGCAGTGGGGGGGGGATGCGTCTCTCTACGACAGTGAGGAGTCAAACGGCGCGAGCACCCTGGCAGGTCCTCACGTCACCGAAGCGCGTGTACTGGACAACCTGACAGCATACGTCGGCGAGAGCGACGGGACTGCATTGATGCGCGTCTACGACGAGCAGAACTTTGCGTGGCGTTGCGACGGCCGCACCGTGGTGGATGAGCGCACGCCGGTGGTGGTGCTGGAGCAAGATCCCAAAAACAGCAAGGCTCGCGTATTGTGCGTGCTGGTCGAGGCCATCATGTCGGACGCGTTCCGCGACGGCATCACCAGCGCGATACGCACATTCCTCTCCAAGGACAATCTCGCCACACCAATACGTCGTTTCATTACCTCCAACGAGTACACGCACGTCCACCCCGACGGACACACCGAGGTGATGCCACAGTTCAAGGAGGTGCTCGACATTGAGCGGCGGGAGGGCGAACCCATGCTGCTGCGCCACATGCAGGTGGGCACCACGGTCTCGAACGCCTACATGAGCTCGACACTGAACCCGGACCAGGCCAACGAGAATCCCCACCAGGTCCTCTTGCGCAACCACCTCGGGACGATCCTCCGGGAGCCTCCCAACGCCCACTTTGGGCGCCTGCACTGGTCGGCCTGCCACCTGCCGCTCTCCAACGGCTGGTACGCGTACACGCCCGAGGTGGATTCGGAGACCATCTGCGGCATCATGAACGATCTCAGCGCCGAGAAGAAGGTCGGTATTGTCTTCATTGAGGACTATCCCCGCAGTCCGGCCGCCGTCGAGGTGAACCGCCGCAGAGGCACCGACATGCTGCTCGATCCGAACCATCGCCAGGCGCTCATTGACAGCGACCTCACCGTTGACTCGACCGCCTACCACACGCGCACGGGACTGGCCGATGCCGTCAAGGACCTCGACTTTTGCTATTTTGACCACAACGCCCACAGAGTGGCCTACCACGGCACCCCCACCGCGGCCCAGATGGCGGAGATTGACCGTCTCAAGGAGAACGTGGGGCACTATGCCAAGAGCTTCACCGACATTCGCAGTGCCCGCGCCGAGTCTCATGCTCCCCCGCGTCTCGTCATGGCCACCCCGTCCGCCGAGGATGCTCCTGCCCAATGTCGTATCCAATCCGCCACTCGAACGCGTCTGCTGCGCACGTCGTTTATCGATCGGATGGACTCTCTCTACGCCATCCTCGGAGCCGCCCCCGAGTCCCGCAAGCGCGCACGCGCCACCGCTTCTTCCCCCTCTGGACACACGCCCGACCCCAGCCGGCCAAGGAAACACGCCAAGACCTCGCACACCTCGGGTCCATCGTACCCCCGCGCGCAGCCCCGCGTTGCCACCAATGGAGGTATCATCTGAGACACACATACCCACCGTAATACTACTACTAATAATAAGGCCCTAGTACTACCTGGCCACCGTCTCTAACAGGGAGGAGAGGGCACATGCATGGAGGGGGGGTTTACTAAAAACAGAGTTTGAGGGGGGGGGGGGAGGGAGGGAGAGGGGGGACAATCTAAGAGAGGG
>SDBT01001387.1_pt1 | contig 42514 bp, 35 predicted proteins | sample 2277101 | NCBI WGS metagenome assembly SDBT01 (sample SAMN10404973, study PRJNA504765) | marine sediment metagenome | isolation source: marine sediment core GS10_PC15, 103 cmbsf | place: Arctic Ocean: Southern Knipovich Ridge | collected 2010 | reverse complement strand
ACTTTATCCGGTGGCAGTCAAGCATTTTCAATAATCGTCAGTGGCAATAGTGAGTGCGCTGACGGAAGTATCATATACAATACTGAAACTGAAAAATTCAATTTTTGTGAAGATGGAATGTGGGAGGAAAAATAATTACTATTTTATTCAAGATATGCTGATTAATTATATTGAAGTCAATTTAGACATATATTGAATTCATCGTATTAATTACATAAATGTAAGTTATTTTAAATAATTATTTTTTTAGTCTGAAGAAAGTTTTTATTATATTGTTAGCTTCTAAGTAGCTACTATTACGGTTAGATTTTTGAATTCTATGACTTTCTTTAAAAATAGCAATTAGTATTCCTAAGGCCCCTCCCCCAAATACAGCAAAGAATAAAACAAATTTCTTACTAGGGTTACTTGGATATATAGGAATATTTGGTTCATCTAAAACTTGAACAAAGGATGTTTCTTGGACTTCTTCAATTTTTACTGTTTCATATTGTTGTTTAAGTGAAATATAAATTTCTGTTTGAACTTGCATCTCTCGTTCTAAGCGTTCTTGTTCAAGTAACAAAGATGGAGAATAACTTATTTGTTTGTTCTGTATACGGAATTTTTCCAGAGCAGTTTCTGCTTTTCTTAATTCTATCTTTACGTCTTCGATGCGATCTTCGATAAATTCTTTTTTCTGCAGAATGCTTTGAGATCTGAACTCCATTTGTAATGTATCAAGTTCTTCAATGACCGCATTGGCGATTTGAGCGCAAAGCGATGGATCTCCGGTTAATATTTTTAATGTATATAAAGGTGTTTCGGGATTCTGATTAATTATGACTATTTCCTCAGAAAAATATTTAATCATTTTGGCAATTACTTTTGATGAATCAGTATCTTCAAAATCTTCAGGATCAGTTAAAATACTTAGTAATGATATTTTCCCATCATGTTTTTCCGAATCAAATTTTCTATTGAGTATTGTTTTTGCAAGAGTGCGGCTTTTTATAATTGCCGGATACATGTCAGCTGATAGAAAGTCTGTATTTTCAAACTGGGATGGAATTGCAATTCCAAAGTTCCTCGCCATGCTAAGTAAATTCGAATTACTTCCAGTTTCTCCTGATAATGGAAAAATAGTAGCAGTCGATTCAAAAGTCGGTTTCGCTAAAAATACTAAGTAAAATACCGTTAGCAATCCAATTGCAATAGGTGTGAATATAATCCATTTTATACCATGAGCTAAAGCTAAATATAAATCTGAGAAGGAATACTCATCTTCTTTGTATATATTATTTTTTTGTTGCTTAGTATCCATTGATTATTAATTCCTATAACTATTTTGTAATAACATAATATATTATTGCCATTGAGGCTGCTATTGAAGATGTATCTCTTAAAAATTGATTGAAACTAAAAGGTTCTCGTTCAGGCTTTGGATTTACGATAATAGTTGCTCCTTCTGCAACTTTAGGGTGGAATAATAACCCATTCGGTTTTACATCGCCATTAGCATAAACAACTAAAATATCTCTTTTATTGCCCGTTGGTTTGACTCCCCCGGCTGAATTTATATAGCTCTTAATACTGCGCCCCTTGCTATATGTTACTAATCCAGGATTATATACCTCGCCCTTGATTTCTATGACCCCGGGTTTCCCCCCCACGAATACCGAATCACCGGCCATTAGAGCTAAGGAATAATCATCCCAGATTACATTTAGTGTGTCCCGCATTACTTTTATACCTTGCTTGAAAGCTTTGTCGGTTAGACCACCTGCACGATCAATTATTGATTGTAAAGATTCATTAATATTTGTTAGAGCATATGTTCCCGGGTGTTTTATATCTCCTGCAATTTTTATATTATTGGTACTTTGTAAATTAGTATTTGCTCTTACAATAATGATATCCTCATTAGCCAATTTTATGTCTGAGATCGTATTATTTTGAAAATGGTTTTTCAAATTAATTTTTATTGTTTCGTTATACAAGCTATTTTCATTTTTTCTAACTATATCAACTTCGTCTAAATACATTGTTTTAATAAATAGCGAATCTTCCAGTCCACCGGCAAGATTTAATAAATCTTGCAAATTCATATCTTTTGTGTATTTATATGTTCCTTCTCTTTTAACCTGACCCAATATTTCAACTTCGTTTGATGATTCAGTTATAGAGTGAATTTGGATCTTATCACCATCTTGTGCATATACTGCATCTATTTGATCAAAATTAAATAAGAATTGTTTAACAATAGATTCATTTTCATTTCGCTTCGCCAGCGGGAGAATCCTTTCCAAAGTAATTTGTTGTGCAGCAGTGTATTTTAGTCCGCCTGAATAATTAATTAGTTGAATAAGAGTTTCTTGCCCAAGCGATTCATAAATACCCGGTCTATATATCGCACCGTTGATTTCAACTGTAGATTTTCTTACGGGTACGACAACAACATCGTTTTCACGAAGTTGGATATTATTAATTAGATTGCCATTTAGGATATAATCGTATAAATCTAACTTGCTAATTGTGTCTCCGTTTCGTCGTATTAAGACACTGCGAAGACTGCCGGTGGTTTTAACACCGCCAGCTTGAATAAGACCTGTTATTATGGATGAGAAAGGATGTACCAGATGAATTCCAGGTATATTTACTTCGCCAACAAAATGAACATTAATAGTTTTTGCGGCATTTATAGTTATTTCTATAAAAGAAGAAGGATACTTGCCGTGTAAAGTAGCGAAGTTTTGCTTAAACTTATTTTCTATAAATTCCCTAGAGTTGCTAAATGATTTTCCTGTTAATTTAAGTAAACCAACGCGTTCTACATAAATATTACCATTTTGGTTAATTGTATAACGTTCATTTAATTGTGTTTCACCCCACAAAGAAATTTCGACTTCATCGCCAGGACCTAGAATATAATTATCAGGTGCAGGTAAGTTTTGCCAAAATGCTATAGTATCTCTTTGAATGAAAATATTATATCCAAAGTAGGCAAGCGAGGTATCAGGAATAAAACCGAATAATTCCATTACGGAAGTATCTCCGTTAGTTTCGTTCAGCCATTTGCTGTATTGTGTTATGGATATCCAATCACCTTTTTTAAAATGATATTTAAGTTTCGGTGTAGTGAGGGTCGTTTTATTTGTTAACTCAGTTTGTTGTTTATCAGTCCCACCAAAGAGACTTTCATCTTGCACAGATGTGCTTTTGCTTTGATTGAGCAATCTCTGCAAAGCTTGCAATTCCTGAATAGACTGACTAAATACTGAACTGCAAATTATTGTAAACACAATTAAAATTATAAGATATGATTTATTCTTATAGATCATCAAGAATCCTTTATTAAATAATTATTGCGGATATAATAGCCATATTTATATAAAATTTTTATAAATTTAAATTGTTAAGTTACATTATATAAAAAACGAAATACAACATTCCTTTAATTTGTAATTATATAATTGTTTCAATAATTATTAATCCAAATCAATTACTTTAACTTTTTTCCAATCTATCAAATCGTTAGCGGCTTTAATATCTACAAATTTAAAATCTGAAGTTAACCTTTCAAATTTTTCAAAAGCTCTTTTTATACCATAATATGATTTAAAATGTTTTATTATGGATAATTCATTAAGTATTGGCTGTTCATGATCAAAATCGCGAGGATGGAAATATGACATTACATAATTGGATTTTTTCGTAAATAATTTAATTATCCAATAGGGAATTAATCTAAAATATCCTCCACCTGAAAAAACAAAATTAAAGCCAAACGTATTATACATATTTACAGGTAATTCTTTAATTTGATAACCGTTGATATTAATTAATATTGGCTCTGAAAATCTCAGGTTATTCGCTCCCCAAGGCTGCCTATTTATTGGAAATATTGAACAATCAATTTCAATCCCTTGATTCACTAATTCATAAAATGCCCATTTAGTATTCTCAGATAATGAAAAACCTGGTGCTCGATATATTGTAATTTTTTTTCCTGTAATATCTTCAATTGTTTTAATTGATTTTTCTAAGTCAGCTTTAAATTCATAAGGATTTTGTTCATACACAGGCGTATGAAGATGAGAGTGTGAGGCAATTTCATATCCTAACGAATCTATTCTTTTTATTACATTTGGATATTTTTTAGCTATCCAACCTAATACAAAAAAAGTAGCGTTTTGATTCATTCTATCAATTAGTTCAAATAATTTTTCCATATTAGTTTCAAGTCGATATTCAAAATTTTGCCAATCCTTCTCCGTTTTGGTCGAATCATTATCAAGAATATGAAACCATTCTTCTATGTCCAAAGTAAGAATATTTATATCAGAAGACATCATAATCACCGAACGATAATTTCCAATTTTCTTGTTTCAATAAAGCGTTATCATTGTTGAAATTTTTATTGATACGTACAATGAAATGAAATTTTTGGGGTAATAATTTTTGAGGTAATTGGAAAAACCCCGTTTTTTTTAATATTTTGTATTCATATGTTTTATTATGCAATATCATCACAAAATCTACATTATTTTTACGGAATAATTTAAGCGAATGTTTAATTAATCTTTTACCAATTTGTTTTTGGTTATTTAAAATTAATATATCCATAATAATGCCAACATTTAAGCCCCATATTCTTTCAGCCTTGAGAATGATTATACCTTGTATTGCAGAATTATGTCTGTAATAACTAATTATATATTTTCTCGTTGGGATATCAAAATACCTCCATTTCAAATATTCAAAATCTTTATTTATAGAAATATGATATTGATTTTTAATGGAATTCCAAAACTCTGTATATGAAGTGGCAATAGTTTCATCAGTAAATCGGAACATTTTAATATTTGAATATTGTAAATATTTAAGCCTTATTTCTCCGCCATGCTTAACCTTATTTTTTCGAAATAAAGAAGTAATTATCTTATGTGGTTTGATTGGTTTTACCATTAACGGAATATCACCTAAATGTTTAAAATTTAGTTTTCGTACAAAACCCGGATATGATTGAGAATTTGGGAAACCAATAACGAAGAAAACATTATTATTTTTACAATCTTGATATGTCGCTTTTGCCATTTTGGTAAAAAGTCCGAGTTTTTGATAATTTGGATTCGTAATTGTATTTAATGAAAGTGACCCCATAACCGATGTTGAGCCACAATTAAATGAAATCGGTATTACTAAATATTGCCCTGCTAATTCCATTGTAGATTTTTCTCTTGATATGTATAGGAATGGTTTACCATTAGGGTTGAGAAGATATTGCCAAGTAAGATATTCTTTATTGATAATATCTCCCGTTTCATAATATGTTTTTGTAAGATTTATTAACTCAACAATATCGGAGCAATCATTCTTCCGGATATCAAATGAAATATTATTTTTCATATTATTATTCAAATTCTATTTTATACTAATTGTGATTATACTAATAATTTGTTACTTTTGTAATATTTGATAATATTTTTCTGAAATATTATCCCAATTATAATACTCCAAAATCAATTTATAAACTTCATGTTTAAATTTGTTAATATTCTTAAAATTATTAACATCCTCAACGTACTCAAATAAGTCTTCTAAATCTTGTTTATTTTTGAAATACAATCCATTATTTCGGGTTGTTTCCCTATTGAAAACATTATCATGGCAAATACATAAATTTTTTGAGCCCATTGCTTCAAGTAAGGAAGGATTAGTACCACCAATTGAATGACCATGGATATATGTAAAAGCTCTTGATCTGAGAAGCAATAATTCATCTTTATCATATATTCCTCCCAAAAACAATACATTATTATTTGCAATATTTTTTAGATATTCAACATATTTGGTTGAGAGGATATTCCCTATAATAACAAGAGGTTTGGTTGTTGTAGAGTTATTAAAGCCTTTAATGATCATATCTATATTATTTTCCGGTTCAAGCCTACAAACTACTAGATGATAATTGTACTTTGAAATGTTATACTTTTTCAGAATTTCATCGATTTGGGTGTTATCTTGTGTAAGATATTTATTTTTATTGGCCCCATATTCAATGATGTATAGATTTTTTTTCCATTTATATCTTTTATGAAAATAGTTGAACATTCCTTTTGAATCACAAATGACAGCATCACTGAAAATTATTGTTAACCATTCTAGGAATTTTACAAAAAATCGTTTGGTTAAAGGCCACTTAGTTCTCTTCCATTCTATTCCATCAGAATTAATTATTAATTTTGACCTTAAAAATTTGTTAAAGGGTACAAATAATCCGATTCCGGTTCCGCAGGCAATAGTGATATCTGAATTTCGAGACAGCAGCATAGAATCAAAATAAAATCTTAACGGATTATCACTTTTGGAATATTTGGAATAGATTAGTTTGATATTATTAATTTTATCTTGTGCATTATTAATCATTCTTGTATCATCATCACAGACAACTGTTAAATCTAATTCATTATATTTATTTTTTAAACTAAGAAATAGTTGTTCAGCAAATGTTTCAAAACCACCATAATTTGCTGGTATTCCTCTGGAGCCAATAATTGATAATTTGGTATTACTTATAGACAATTAATTCACTAATTAGTGTATGATTCAGTATTTATTTTATAAGCTGCAATATAACCAAGTATTATTAGAACAATAGAAATATTACCTCTATCGATAAATCCAACGCCAATATATGTAGATATCAGCACCACTGATATTAAAGAAAAACTAAATTTAGTTAAAAGTTTTAATAAATGATTGTTAGTTGATTTATAAATTTTATATGAAGTAAATAATGACATCACAATAAAAGTCAGATAAGACAATAAACCAATTAATCCGGTTTTTACGAGGAGGTATAGATAGCCATTGTGGGTTACTAATATTTTATTGTATGTTTGTTTGTTAAGTACCATATTTAGACCAATATCTATTTTTGAGCCAAATCCGGATCCTATTAAGTAATTTACTACATTACCATTTCTGTACTGATCCCATGACCGATAAGACTCATATCCACGCCAATTTTGACTCATTTGTGTAATAGAATCATAGGATTTTAATCTTAGCTCAGAGAAGGGATCTTGTAATTTCTCAAAAAAATGGTAGGCAAAAGGGATATTGCTAAAATCAATACCTTTTTGAATGGGAATAGTAAATAATATTAATAGACTAATAAATATAATTAATGTCCAAATTATAATTTTTGGAATTTTTTTATGAAGATCAAACATTATTACGAATATAATTAGAAATGACACTAAAGCAGTTCTTGACATCGAAAGGATTAAACTGGCGGTACATAATAATAGTCCAATCGGTAAGATTAATTTTTGAAATTTAAATAGTTTTATTTTCATTGAAATCACGTTGAGTATTAGAACAGTACCAATAGATGCTATCATTCCGCCTCCTCTGACTACCTTTCTCCATTCATTGAAAGATAAAATATTTATAACAGCTAAATTGGAAATAAAATCAAAAATGAACTTACTGCAAATTAATATACATACGATAATTAATATTCTCAGGAATGACCGTACACTACAATTATGCCTGTAAATTGTATAACCAGCTAGTATACAAAATATAAAACCGACGATTCGGGAAGATTCTAGTGCAATATCATTAATTTTATATTGTGGTGTATAAAGTAAACCAATTAGTAAGATTAAAATAACAGGAGCTACTAATATTAATATTTTTTTTGAAATAAATAAATGTTTGGCAAATACAAAAAGTGATAAGAAATATAAAATATAAAACGGAATACGTATTTCCGGTTGAACAAAATGTGGTAAACATATAATAATGATAATGATGATTTGATTTATCATTGTAATTATGTATTGACTTTGATTAACGAAGTATAAAAGTTAGCCAAAATATTCGAAGAATTATTCCAAGAAAAATCGGTCAATCGGATTAGTCCGGCGTCTTCAAATTTAGTTCTTATTTTTTTATCGGAAATAACCGATTTAATTGCTTCTTCTAATTCTTTAGGGTCATCCGGGTTAATTAATAACGCTGAACCATCCGCGATTTCAAGCATAGCCGTAGTTTTAGAAGCAATGACGCAAGTTCCTGATGCCATAGCTTCTAAAATAGGCATGCCGAAACCTTCAGCGTAAGAAGGGTAAATAAATATTAGTGCATTTTGATAAAATATTGGTAATTCTTTATCGGAAATACTTGATAATACTTTTACTCTTTTAGTTAAATTAAATTTATTGACAGTATTAGTTAAATTTTTAATATTTGAATTACTTATAATTACAAGTGGTGGTGTATTTTTTGGTAATTGTGAAAATGCTTTTAATAATGTTTTAAAATTTTTCCTTGGATCATTACGCCCGACTGTTAATATATATTTTTTATATTCTAATCCTAAATGGTTTAATAGTTCTTTTGCTCTATACGAGGTGTTATATCTATCACTTACTGCATTATATATTACAGTAATTTTATTCTCAGAGATTTTATATAGTTGTACAATAGTATTTTTTGTATAATTACTAACAGTGAAAATATGTTTTGCTTTTTTTGCCGCAAGTCTAATTAACACTTTGGAACGGATTTTGAATAAGAATGTGAAAAATTCCGGATGTGTTTCGAATAGAATATCGTGAATTGTAATAATCCCTTTTGAATGCATAGGAAAAGGAAAAATATACTGAGAATGGAAATAATCTAATTTATACTTTTTTTGCATTCTAGGGAAAAACCATAATAGTCTAAACAATATATTTGTGAAAGGAATTGAAATAATATTAACATTAGATAGATTGAAATTTGTTGAATATTTCTTTAATACTGCCGGATTTTTTAGGAAAAGGGAAAAATTAATTTTAGGACACATAGGTATAACGCGACTAAATAATTCTAAAACATGGGTTCGAGATCCTTGATATATACCATCAACCGTATGCATATCAATTCCAATTCGGAGTGTAGTATTTTTACTAGTATTAACCAATATTATATTTGAAAGGAGATTAATCGGATTCCGATTTTAAAGTAAACATTAGATTGCTCTCGGTTTTCATTACTTTTGAGAATAACTGATATAAAATAATAATAAATAGACCGCATTAAGAAAATAATACTTAAACCAAAACGGACCAAAATAGCTGATATTTTGCTATAATATTTCTTTGTATAAATTATATATGAAATAACAGTATCAAGAAGAGCAGAAAGATTTAGATATCTTTTGCCTCCACGTTCCAAATGAATGATTTCAGTATCCGGTGAAAATATTATGTCAAAATCTAATTCCCTGACCCTTCGGCAATAATCGACATCTTCTATATACATAAAATATTTTTCATCCATACCCTGCAATCTATTCCACAAATCACTTTTTGTAAAAAGCGCTGCAGCTGATACCCAATCAACTTTTTGTTCCTTGTTATAATAGCGTTGTGTATTGTTTTCTGATCTTTTAAATATATTGGGGATCCGAGAAAATTTTCTGCTAATCAACCAAGATAGTATGATTCTAATTGGTGTATGTTCGTATCCAAATGAAGGTTGAACTTCATAATTATCAAATCTTAGAGTACATCCCAATACGCCAATTTTAGAATTAATTTCAAATTTATCTACTAATTTTGATAAAGGCGAGAGTAGGATCGTATCATTATTTAATAATAAGATATATTTCCCTTCTGATTTGGAAACCCCAATATTATTTCCTGCTGCGAAACCTATATTACTTTTGTTTTTTATTATTTTTACAGAAGGAAAGTGTTGTTGAAGTAGCCCTATACTGTTGTCGGACGACGCATTATCTACCACGATAATCTCATAATTGTAGTCTACAAATTTTTGGATTGAACGAATGCAGTCGATTAATAACTTTTCGCCATTATAATTAACAATAATTATTGAAAGTAACGGATAATTATTATTCGTTTTATTTATTACCACGTAATTCTATAAATTTATGTACTAATCGAGTTGGATATGAAAACAAAGGACCAAAGTACTTATTTTTTTTGTTATAATCCTTCAGTTCGGTAATTATTGATGGTATTAGTGCTTCTACATTTTTTTCAAAAAGATCTACGGCATAATCATATAATTCCATATCCAAATTATTATATTTGACTATTAAATTCATTTCTTGAGTAGATAGACTTGTAGGATTATAATTCCCACGATTAAATTTTGAATAGAATATTCTCTTCCATCCTAATTCTTTCCGAAATAACAGCATACTTTTATTAAATTGTTCTGTGACTCCAAATAAAATATTATTTTTTAAATTTATTTTCGCTTGTTCTAACATTTGTTCAGGGGTTCCTTTACCATAGCCAATCAAATCATCATCCCCGTCAATTTCTTGATCCAATTTAACGCCCGCTATAAACCTTGTTTGGCTGTTGGTTGATGATTCATCTATTTCACTTGTTAAATATTCGGATAGAGACTTATTCTTGACTAAACTATGCAACTGGTGTTTTTGGTCGCGTTGAATATGGTGATACATAGAGACCACTCTTTTCAATGGGTTACGTATCATGGTAACATACTGATACTTGCCTGGAAGATAAGAATGTATTCCGTAACCAATGTGTCCCATTATTAAAGATATTTTCTTTTTTCGTTCTTTTAGTAAGTGTTGTAACTGTATTATTCGGTCTTTATGATTCCCCCATTCGTATAAATAATAAATCCTTGAAGGGAATACTTGCTGCCATAATATGGTTTTAAATGTTGTTCCGGCACTTTTAGGAATATGTAAAAATATTATTTTAGGAGAATTGGATTTATTCAACTTCATCTAATATTTTAAAAAATTACTTTACCATTTATCATCTTTTTCGTATCCATATTTTATTAGCATATCGGAAGTAGAATTTTTAAACTCACGAATATGTTCATCAGTAAAATATTCCTTCCATTTCCCAATTTTCCCTGTACTAAATGTGGGACTTTTTCTTGAATATATATTATCTATTATCTTGATTAATTGACTTTTACCTAAAGATATTTCTAATAAATCTGCAATTTCCATTACTGACTGTAATTGGAGTTCTGCATTCCCACCACCGTTCGGTCCAATCAAGTTTTCGAATCTAATTGTAAGACATTCCCTTTTTGATACCCATGGTAAATAATCTTTTAGCACATTGTTAATTGGTGCAACAATATCTTGTGCTCCAGTAATTGTTTTCATCAACCTCGTTTCATCATCAAGTAATTGCTTGTAATAGTTATGCACTCTATGTTTTTTATCGATGGTTGTGACGTATATAAAATGTGACACTACTATATCTCGGGGGTCTCGTATCATAAATAACAATTTGATGTTTGAACTTACTAGTCGTGAATATAACCTATCATCATACTTTAAATGAGAGAATCCATATTGACCGTTTTTAATATTAGTCACTTTTTCATATGCTTTATCAATTGAATAATGCAATGGACGTATTGTTTTTCCGATTCTGCGTCTAAAATAAGGAAAATGTTGTAAAGTATTTCCTAAAAGATTTGTTCCGGATTTAGGAATTGAATTAATAAGCACTCGGGGACTTTTGACTCTACCAATAAAAGATGATGGTCGTATGCTATTCATGAAAAGTTTGATTCCTAATTTAGTGTAAGGGTAAAGTCCTCTTTTCCTCTGTTTTGTCATCCGAGATAAAAATTATTGTTAAAATATATTCATAATTTCAATAGTGACCTAAATTGAAATTCGGATATTTTATATATATTATTAATTTGTTCAATATTATTTATTAATATATTTTCAGTCCTTCTCAAATTATTGATATTAATAACATCTATACTACAGTTATTGACTTCAATATTGCTTTTATAGCTTAAATACCGTTTTCTAATTGGAGAAATTCCTGCATAAAAATAATTACCTATACTATCAGCCCCACGTCCAAGTCCTGAAATCTGTAATTTTTTTATTAATTTCCATTTTAGCGAGTATATATTGATTATATGCCTTCTGCTATCAAATATCCAGTACATAGAATTGATAATTCTTACAGTATGTGGTGCTCTAAGTCTCAAATTGATTGTATTACCGGTTTCCAAATTTAAAATGCCTCCATTACCGTGCAGTTTTATTATCGTTGTAATTGTTTTTTGTTTGTATTGAAGTCCCTTACAATGATGAACCAGGACGTACATTGAACCATTAATACTTTTAAAAACTTGATTACAATGAAATTTTTCAACATATTTTGTCTTAATGCTATTAACATTTAGAGGTGAGATTAATTCCTTTAAACGTATGCGTTTTTCAACTTTGTCTTTTTCAATATTATATTGTATCACTTCATCATTGCCAGTATTGGCAATCCATAGAAAGCTATTAATAAATGTAATTTCGTGTACATCTTTTAAGTCTGAAATAGTAATTATGGTCTTAACACCTTTTGTAATGTCGAGTTTTATTAAGTCCGAACCTGTCGAAATAAATAAGATATTAGGATATTTCCAATCCCACGCAGTTGATGCCACCCCTAACTCACCCCATGAATCAAAATATGTTAATGGGATTATTTCATTTTTATGATTTAATAATTGGACAGGATGTATTTGATTCCGTTTAAAAAATCTATCAAGTGGATTTGCATTTTGAGACCCGAGAATTAACAAATAATTATTATTTATCACTTTTTATAATAATATAAGATTTATTGTAATATCCAATGATTAAGATCTGTATTAATTAAATTAGATGTGTTTTCTATATCGTCCTTGAAATAATTAATTAAATATGTTTTATCATCTGAATTAATTTTGAAATCAATTGGTTTATTTAAAAAATATTTGATTTTTGATTGTATTGAATTAGGGAGGATCTTCCATAATTTATGTTTAATCCTCAATAAATTAATTAGATATATAGTTTTCCTAAATTTTATTCCTGTAGAAACATTATGCGTCTTTTTAGAATTCAATTCGATATTGGCTTTTACTTTCAGGAATATTAAGATTTCAGTAATTATTTTTTTTGGATTATTTTTATAATCGTCATAAACAATAATTTTAATATTTTCATTAGGAAATTCGTTAAAATATCTTTTTACTTGATTGAAGTATAATCCTTGTGCTAACAATGAGTTGGCGTAATCAAGTTTGTTGCTACTTATTTTGGCAATGTGAGAAATTTCCTGCTTAAATGATTTGTGGGTTTGCCCCAACTTGACTCTTGCAAGATAATGTGATACTATTAGATCTACAGGATTTCGAATAATTATTATAATTTTAGCGTCAGGTATCGTTTTATATATATTGTTGCTGGCAACTGTTGATATTAAATAATTAACACTTGCCTCTCCAATGGCATTTTCATTTTTAACATTCTTAAAAAGAGCAATATAATCATCCCATTCTGTCACAAATGCTCTATGATAATATTTTTCCATCGATCCTGAGATGTATTTTTTAATATCGAATCCTCTTTTAGGTACCAATGGATCATTTAATCTTAATTTTGTTATGTCTGTACAGAAGTAATTGGGTTCCTTGATTGGACACATAAAAATGTTTGGATGTTGATTTAAGGAATGATACAATGAGGTAGTACCACTTTTTGCAGTACCTACTATAAAAAAATTTGGTTTATTCATTTAAAAAATTCTAAGATGATAAATAAAATTTAATAAAAGTGATTTTTACTATTTATTCAAGAACACAATATCAATCTTTATAGTAATTTGATTTAATAATATTATTTTGTTAAATATCAGCATAATTTACGTTAATAATTAAATTTAACGGCTGGTAGATTAGCTAATTGTAAAAACGGTATTATCATGAACTTTTCCTGATATTTTATATCCTTGCGAAAGTATATTATTTGAAAACCATTCTGTTGCAATGACATTGTTGTTATCTTCTAAAATTAATATTGGTTTACATCGTATAATAGTATCAGTGGCTCCAATTAAAGCCTGTTTTTCATATCCTTCCACATCTAATTGAATTATTGAGATGTGCCGATTTTTGGGAATGATTTCATCTAATGTTTTAATTTTAATTTTTATAAAAGTACCTTTACCAAAATTATTGTCAACTATTTTGCTTTTTCCACCAAGTGGAATTCCAGCGCGATCTGCAATCATCATTTTAGTTATTTTTTTTTCTTTCCCTACACCAAAATTAAAAAGTTTTACATTATCGATTGAGTTAATATACTTTGTTATAAAAGTACACTTGAAATTTTCCACGTTTGGTTCAAATGCCCAAACCTTAGCATTACTTGAAATACCCCTTGATAGAGCAGGTAAAAAGTCACCAAAAAATGTGCCTGTATGTATAATGTCCCCATTTCCACAATTTGAAACCATAAATCTGATAGTTTCAGGCTCCCATATCTCCCCATTTAATATTTTTTGAGCTACCGGTCTATGTAAGCAAGAACTGGGTACACAGTAGCCCCCATATTTATTATAAGCAATAATACATTTAAGAATATTATCATTTGTAAACCTGTCCCTAGTCATATCATAATTCGATGTTATTTTTTGTGATTTGAAGATTTTTAAAATATTTCTCATGCTTTATTTGGAATTAAATCATTAAACTATTTTATTAGCTCTCATCTTTATTCATTATTAATGAACTAAATTTGTTCAGGTTATCTTCCCAATTAATCTTTTTAATTAGTTTACTACCATTTGTTGCTAATCTATACGCATCTTCAGATCGGTCGAAAACCTCAAAAATAGTGTTAGCAATTTCTACTGGAGATGGCGGTGAATTTACGATAAATGCAGTTTTGTTATTAATCGCAAAATCACTTACACCACCGCAATTTGTTGTAATTACACAGCAACCACACGCCATTGCTTCAGCGGGGGGTAATCCATATCCCTCATGATATGATGTGTGTAAAAAAATAAAATGGTTATTCATTAGTTCCACTATTTTTTTTCGAGATGGCAAGTAATAATAATTTATCCAGTTAGGGAAATCTTTTGGCTTTTGGGAAGCTGAAAAACATGAGACAATTACTTCATTATATTGTTTCTTAACTAATATAAGTGTTTCTAATGCTTCAAATCCTCCTTTCCACTTTCTTGGATGATACATAAATAATATACTCTTTATTTGTCTTAATTCAGGTTGAATATGTACATTAAATTCTTCGTCCACGGGATTTGGAAGATGTAATGCAACGGGAGCCCCTGAGTCGATCACTAAATTTTTCAACCAATTCGACACAACAATATTTTTGTATCCAAAATTGTAAGTTCTATACACTAATCTATCTTCTAATGTAAAATTTTCAAAACCTTGTATAAAATATATAATAGGAATATTCAAACCAAGGTCTTTTACAATATATGCTGTTCGAACTGCAGTGACAATAATTATATCATAATTTATTAGAATATTTTTATCTAAACCTACCGAATGTGTAATATTATTTATTGATAAAAATTGAAACCATCTCCAAAACTTTGGTTTTAGATATTGAAAATATTTAGTTTTTAAAAATGTTTTTAATGGAGTTTTATTTTTAAATGGTAAATCATAAATATAACGGAAGTTTACTTCAACATTTGGAAATTTTTGTATAAGCAAGTCACAATATTGATATATTATTTTATATCCGCCAATTGGTTTAGAAACAGGTCCGGGGAAAAGTACTGCGATCTTCATTTAGTGAATCCCCATTCTTTATCCAGGTTACGATTAATTAATTTAGAAAGTAACTTGACATCGTCATGAAAGTATTTCACTAGTTTGGCTCTAAAAGTTTTATTAATTCTATCACGTTTATGGAATGTAGTATTCCAGTTTTTTAATTTCTTTAATAATCCCAAACCCTGGATATTTTTCAGTCCACTTTTTTTATTAATATAAGTAACTAAATCAAGGACTTTTTTTAACATTATATTTTTATAATATTTATTGGCATTATATTGTGTGAAGGATTCCGGGATCCATTTTTCTAAATTAAGAAATATCAACACCTTAAGGTATTCAGTTAGTGTGTTTTTCTTAAAATCATCAAATATAATAAAATGAACGTATTTTCTATTAACTTGTTGTAATAATCTATCGACTTGTTCGCCAAGTTTTGCTAACTCACCATAGTACAAAGCTTCTTTAACTCTATTAATTCTTGGTACTGATATTCCATTTTTTCTTAATTCTTGAAGATCCCAAGCTTTATCAAAATTTGTGACTGTTTCACCAAAGCTATGAATTGCTTGTGAATGCCAGGAATAAACCAAATCAATTGGATTTCGTAACATAACTACAAATTTTGCATCATTATATAGATTTAATATATTTGAAACAGCAGTTTTGGAGTAAAGGTAAAATATTGAACCCTCCCCAACTGCTTTATGTTTCGGTAAAACGCCATCAAAATAGGTTAAATAAGCGTTATAATCATAGGTGTGGCGAACCTTAAAGTCGTCATTAAAATAGTGTGGTTCTTTTGGGTTCGAAAAAAAGACGTTTGGATGCAATCGTAAATATTCACTTAAAGAGGTTGTACCTGCTTTAGGTGCACCTATGATAAAAAAATTTGGGTGACGATTTTTAGTGGCATAATTAATCATTGTAGCCATAGGGATAAATCCCTGGATAGTAATTTTTCAAGCAGAAGTATATCCTGTCTAAATAATTTTTTAAGTTTTAACCTTGTATTTGGTTTCATTTCTGATTTGGTTAGATTTTTAGCAATTAGTATTTCACGGTACATACGCAGTTTTTCTCTAGAAATGATATTTTTTAATGGGGAAAAGACTAAAGATCGTACCATATTTGGTTTAGTAAGAAACTTATGCCAGAATTTTAGTCTGGGTGTACCTGAAACATTATATACGGTATCTTTATTATTTGGCATATATTTGGTGTCGACATTTAGAAAATTAAAAACATCTTCTAATACTGGTATTGAATCTTTTTTTAGATCATCAAATAATAGGACCTTGACATTAGTGAAAGATGATAAGAATGCTTTTACTTGTTTATAATAAAAACCGACCTCTGTGTAATACCATCCAAACAGCCAGTTATTTTCTTTTCGAAATCTTTCATTATCGAGACTATCTTCGAAAGATAAATATTCTCTTCCCAATTTGATAAAAAAATTATAACACGAAAAAGCCCGATCAATTGGATTCCTAAGGATTATTATTATCTTCACATCACCGAAATATTTTTTTATTAGCGGAATACTTTGTTCATAATAATATAAATTATCTGCACTCGCCTCTCCAATGGCGATTTCATTATTTACATTTTTAAATAAATCACGATATTCATCAAAATTTTGTACTAATCTTTTTTTGGCGATATCGTCCCCTGGTCCAACGGACGGAAAATTTAAAAATTGGAAAGTTATAATTCTAGGTTCCTTAATTGAGCTCATATAGATTTCCGGATGCCCTTTTAAATAATGATATAAAGAAGTGGTGCCGCATTTTGGAGCTCCGACAATTAAAAAATTTGGTAGATTCATCATTGATATTATCACATTATTTTTTTAATAAATTATTAATTATTTTAACACTGAGAAATGGTATATATAGTGTCAAAATGGCTAACCTTTTATAAACAAAGATGACACATATAATATTTACGAAAGATACTGCTATCATGTTAACAATTGCCGCACCAAAAATTCCTAACATTGGAATAAAAATAATACTGAGCAATATGTTTATCGGCAATACCAATAAAATAATATTGCTTAATATTTTTTGGTTTCCAGTCATGGTTAGTAAAAATCCTACTGAACCGCTTAGTGAGTTAACGATTTGCCCTAATATCAGTACCAATAAAACTATTTTTCCCTGCGCAAACTCTGAACCGAATATGTTTAATATTGGCTTTAGAAAAATTATTATAATAGCTGCAACTAGAACGGAAATAATAAATATCAATTTTGATGAATAGAATACTACTTTTTGCAATTCTTTCTGTTGGTTAGACCAATATAATTCAGAATATTTTGGTGCTGATATTGTATTTACGGACATTAAAACTAAGCTTATTAATGATGCCAACTTGAGACTAACACTGAAAATCCCGACCTGGTCTGTTGAAGTATATACCTCTAAGAAATAAATTGATATATTCACTTGCAAAAAGCCCATTATGAGAATAATCAGCATAGGAAAGGAAGTTTTTAATAGTTCGTTCTTTGTAAAAGAAATTTTAGACGAATTTTGGATACTATGTAATCTATAATAGATATAACTTACAGAAATTATAGTAGTTAGACTTAATGCGATAGTAAAAGTAATGATAGGTAGTAAATAATGATGGATAAAAGACCCAATTGATATTAATAATATAATATTAAATGCAGGTCGAGATATGGTTCTTAAAAACTCAGATATTTTTATAGATTTCAATCCTCGTATGAATTGAACGCTAATATTTAGTATAGCTAAAAATGGTATTGCAAGTGAGAGAATTCTAAATGGTTCTTTATATTTGATATTATGAAATAAGCCATTTGCAATCAAATCTGATGTTAAGAATAACAATATTCCAAGTACTGCAGAAAAAGGTAAAACAATTTGTACAGAATGTCGAAACAGTAATTTTAATTTATACTCACTTCCCTTTTTATTAAATTGACCAACATATCTAAGAATGGAAGTGCCAAATCCGAGAGTAGCGAAGATGGCGAATAATGCAATGGTTCTTATCGACAGGTTGTATAAACCAATACCCTCTGCGCCGTACTTTTTTGAAATAAATAGTGTAACAGCAAGCCCGAGCAACATTCCTATTACTTTTAGAACAATTGTATTGGCACTGCCATATAGGATCTCCTTAAAGTGGAGATTGTTATTTAATTTTACTTTATATTTATTTATTATGGAATTAGCATTCATATTTACAATATCCGAAATCTATAAGTTGAGGCAAAAATTAAAAATAATTAATTTTTAGTATTTGCGCAGCTCCGCTCCCTAAGTCACATTAAAGTAGAATATTTGCTTACTAATATTTATTTAATTGTTCAATTATAGATATTGATACAAACATATAATTTAATAACAGAAAAACTATAAATTAAGTGTTTCATATATTATTTATAGTCGGGATTCAAGTAATAAACCCAAAAACTGAAGAATCATAGAAGCAATGTTGTAGAAGTTAAATATTCATAAAATATATGAAGTACCCAAAGTCGCTATTTGGCTCCGATTTCATTTCTTTAGACAGTGAAACTAATTTACTATAAGACACTAGGATTTTCTCTTATAAGGAATTAGGTTAGATTACAAAGTCTAATCCGATTCTTTCCGATTTTCAATTGCATTCCCTCCCGATTGTTGTGACACGTCACGCTCCATAATTTTTAGCAGAAATTGAATTCAATATAATTACTGGTGAATGGAAATTGAATTTAATACAAGAATTGTGAGATAAATATTTTAGGGGAGCGGGGGAAATGTTTAGAAGGAATTTATTGTTGTCTATTATCATAATATTTAGTTCAACAGTTATTTTTCCAAAATCTAGAGTTATTATTTCCGGTAGATCATCGATAATAATTGAATCAGCAAATAATAATACCAACTTATTCGCTAATAAAATAGAAACAGTATCCGGTGGTAAACTGATAAAAACAGACGGTGAAGATGTTGCTAGTGATAAATTATCTGATGTTAGTGCTAATATTAGTGATGGAATCCCAACTGAATTCGTGATAGGAAAAGCATACCCGAATCCATTTAATCCAACAACTACAATTCGATACGGTATTTCAACCCAAACACCTGTAAATGTTGTAATTTATGATATGACAGGAAGGTTAGTAAAGGATTATAATATTGAAAGTAAAACACCGGGCTGGCATGAATTTACATGGCAAGGAACTGATTCATACGAACAACAAGTAAGTACAGGAATGTACTTAGTAACAATGAGAACGGGGAAACATTTTCAAAAACAAAAGGTCACTTTTTTAAAGTAATCAAAATGATTGTAGTATGATATAAAGGACTAGTTATGAAGTATAATAATAACATTATAATATATTTAATATTTTTTGTGATTGGTAGTATTTACGCGCAGGATAATATTATCAATGAAATCGCCAAAGGTGGAAAGTTTATTGTACGAGATGATGAGCAAAATGAAGCGATGGTGATAGAAGAGGGCAACGTTAGATTCAGTGGTACCTTGAAGTTAGAGGTATTACCAAGAGGTAATATTGGAAATTCAATAGTAGTATGGGATTCTGAGGATAAGTTATTAAAATTACAGGATCAAAGTCTAAGTACTAGCTTAACAACTAAAATCAAAGATGAAAGTTGGCATAATCTTGATTATGATGGATTAGCAGATGACAATACAACTACAATAAGTGCAAGTGTTCTAGGTACAGCAGCGGTTGCTTGGAATACGTTTACAACTGATTATGGATACATAAAGTTTGGACCTGCCAATAGTTATTCCGCTCATATTTATACTAATAAAAGTAAATTTATTTTTAATAAACCAATTTATTCTCTAAAAGGAGTTTTCGCGTCATATAAGGGTCGCAATCTATATCTAAATACTCATAAAACAAGACGGTTAACAATATTGGCAAGTAATGGGAATATAGGTATAGGCACCCAAAATCCCGGCTCAAAATTAGAAGTAGCCGGAAAAGTAAAGATCACGGGAGGAACACCGGGATCAGGTAAAGTATTAACATCAGATGCAACAGGATTAGCTACATGGCAAACTCCTGCTGCCGGTGGTAGTGGCAGTACATTATGGACAGAATCAGGGAGTAATATCTACCGTAACAGTGGTAATATTGGAATAGGAACCGCTAATCCAAATGCTAAATTAGATGTCAAAGGGAGTGTTATTATTGGGGATAATGCTTCAAGTAGTTTTCTTCACGTAGGAGCTAATTATAATTCTACAACAGCAAATTTATTAAATCCAGGTGTTTATGTGTATAAGAATGGACCTATTTCTTATGGTCTGAAATTACAATGGACAGGTTCTGAATTTGGAACAATGATGTTTGGACCTAATAGTGCAAACAGATTTTTGAGTTTTGGAAAAGTTGGATCTGTTTTAGAAGATGATGATATGATAGAATACATGAGAATTGATTTAGATAATGGTAATGTCGGTATTGGGACAACTAATCCTGCTGCTAAGTTAGATGTATCAGGTAAAGTAAAGATAAGGGGCGGATCACCTGGAGCAGGTAAAGTATTGACATCAGATGCCTCAGGACTAGCTACGTGGCAAACTCCTTCTGCAGGTGGCGGAACATTATGGACTGAGTCTGGGAGTAATATCTACCGTAATACTGGTAAGGTGGGGATTGGTACTTCTAGTCCTTCATATAGTTTAGATGTGAGCGGTACAACGTCGGCAAAACGTTATGTAGTTAAAGGATTATATAATATCACGGGTGGCGTATGGGATTTGTCGAAGAGTAATTTAGCACAGATAACATATAATTCAAATATAACTCCAATAACAATCAATTCAGATGGAAGTCTAGGTACATATATATTGATTGTAAAGAAGAATACGAGTTGTTCAGACTGTAATATAACCTTTTCAGGAGCAACAGTAAAATATAAGGATGGAGTAAACCCAACTTTATCTAGTGGATCTAATACTACCGATATATTCTCATTTATTGCCGTTGGTAATAATACATTTTATTGCCTGGATGCTAAAAATTTACAGTAGCCTGTTCAATTTGTATTAGTATTATTAAGTCAAGATATAGTGAAATATTTTGGTAAAGTGAGCAAACAAACCAAATATATTTTTTAATAATACTTAGTAGTAGAGAATATTTTAAACTTTCACTATTTAATTAGAATATACAATTAAAAAAAAATAGCCAACTAAATCAAATAACATTAGAATTGGCTATTTTCTTTAGCAGTTTGACACATATTCGTCACAGATAACAGTAAATGATGTATTGTTGTAGGCAATCTCACATGTAATGCAGCACTTTATAATATATTAGTAGTCAATTATGCGCATTTGCAATCTCTTTATCTAAGATTTTGATTAATAGAATATCTGACATGGATTTTCTTGAATGGTTAATAAAACAAAAAAGTAGTTAAAGTTGCATAACGATGATTCTTATGCTATATTAAAATGACGAGTAAAGAGGTTTGAATAACACAGTAACTATTGCCTATATATAATGTATAAGAATTGCTAAATTATGAATATTGTTTTCCAACAAATCAGATAATGCACGGATTAAATGATAATGATGCTATTTTTTTTGCAGTTATATGTAACGTTAATGTTCTACAATAATTATTTAATCATAGAAAAAAATATACATCATTTATATATAATTTTTAGAAATGTGAATGACATAGCGAAGCTTTAGAGTTTTCTTACTATTAGCTGAATAAAGTATTTATTAATACTTAAATTCAGTTTAACTAATTTTAAAAAACATATTAAATAATACGATGCAAGACAAAAAAAAACTTTCTATAATTTAGAGTTTTGTAATTAAACAGGGATGAAAATGAAGTTAAAATATATTTTTATTGTTTTTATGATAATTACATTAAATATTTTGAATAGTCAGACAGTGGGTGAGATAAAAGAAATGCAAAAACTGTATGATCAATTTAATAAAGGGCAAATCCCGAAATTGACTAAATCATTAGAAATAGATACAACTGACAAAATTATTGGTAGTGTTCCTTTAGATTTTGATCTGCTTATTCCAAAATCATCCACTGACGGCTTAAAAAAACAGTCTAGATATTTCGGATATGATTTTTTTACAAGACGAGATTCTATACCTTTCTGGCCAAATATTTCATCTCCGGATAATTATATTTTAGGTCCGGGTGATAATATCGAAATTTCACTGTGGGGACGTGCCCAAGTAAATGAATCGTATACAATAAATCGTGATGGAAACATTTATGATAAAAGCATAGGAATTATTCACTTAAATGGTAAGACATTAAAAGAAGCAAGATTTTTCTTAAAAAATAAATTTGCCCAAAAAATATCTTCTCTGCAAGGTGAAAATCCCACGTCTTTTATTAATGTTACATTAGGAGAATTAAAATCGATTAATGTGCATTTCATCGGAAATGTTAAACTGCCCGGAGTACATTTAGTGCATCCCATGTCTACTATCACAACAGGGTTACTGCAGGCGGGTGGAATTGATACTACCGGCAGTCTCAGGAAAATTCAAATTCATCGAAATGGGAAATTATACAAAGAAATCGATCTTTATAGTTATCTGTTAGATGGCAATACTTCAGAAAATATCTTATTGCAAAATGATGATATTGTCAATGTACCAACCCGGCTATCAACGATAACAATTGAAGGCGAAGTATATCGTGCAAGTATATATGAAGCTCAACAATCAGAGAACTTATTTGATATAATTAAATTTGCCGGAGGTTTCAAACCAAATGCATCGAATGAGATAATACTGAGACGAATAGTCCCAATAGCTAAAAGGACTGTTTATTCTGAACCTGTGAAATATAAAACTATAACGATTGATAAATTAGATCAGATTATAAATCAAGATGGAGATGTTCTTACTATTAATTCAATACCGGAAGTAATTAATGAAGTTTCTATTAGTGGGCAAGTTAAAAATCCGGGATCATATGTATTAACAGACTCAATGACAATAAAAGATCTTTTGATCCGTGCCGGAGGAATTGAGGATGAAAATTATTTAAAATCCGTATATTTAGATCAAATAGAAATTATTAGGGTGGATGAGTATAATGATTATAATATTGTATTAGAATTAAATTATAAAGATCTGCTTTCAACAAATAAATTTGATAAATATATATTACAAAAAGATGATAACATTATAGTTCATGAAAATATTTACTATAATAAGAGTAATAATGTTCAAATAACCGGTGAAATATTAGTGCCCGGTATATATAGTCTTACGAGCTCAGAGGAGCCATTAAGTGATGTAATCCAAAGAGCTGGCGGATTTACTAAACATGCCTTCCTAGATGGAATTCATATAGAGCGAGACGATAAAAAACTAGTATGGGATGAATTATCGATTTCAATTATCAAAGGTGATAGTATTTTTGTACCACAAAAACCAGGTGTCATAGAAATTAAGGGAGAAGTATATAATCCCGGCTTGATTAGTTTTAAGAAGGGTCGTTCTGTGATGAGTTATGTTAATAGTGCCGGCGGCTTAACAAATTATGCCAAACGTTTTGATATATCTGTTATATATCCAAACGGCAATGTAAAGTCGGTAAAATATTTTCACCCTAAAGTAAAAGAAGGATGTATAATTATTGTTCATAAAAAACCTGAAAAAGAACCTTTTGATCTTACTAATTTCTTGACAGAAACTTTATCAATTATATCTACAGCTGCTTTAACATATGCAATAATTCAGAGTACCAAATGAATAATCTAAATTCAACATATGATGATTCGGAAATCGAAATTGATCTTAAAAAGATTTATTTATCATTAGTAAAAGGAATTAAATGGGTAGCTATAATACCTTCAATTATGGTTATCATATCAATCATTTATGTACTTTTTATTGCAAAGCCTGTATATACCTCTGAAACAACATTATTGCTTGTAAGCGGCAGTGGCAATCAGTCAAGATTAAGTGGTTTAGCAGGTCAATTCGGATTTTCCATTCCGGCGCAAAATGAAAATGTTAATTATTTGTCTACCGCAACCTTACCGGAGATACTATCTAGTCGCACCTTGGCTGAAGCTATCCTTTATGCAGATTTTAATTCTCAAGAATTTGATAAACCAACTTCATTATTAAGTATTATTACAAATCAGAAAGATCTGGCTAATGCCGACTCTATTAAAATAATTTATGGAGCAATTAAGTACATTCAAAATATTTTAGAGATTAAGCAAATAAAGAATACACCTATGTTTACATTGTTGGTCAACAGCCCTGAGCCACAATTGAGTGCAGAAATCTCCTCAGTAGTCATTAATGAATTAGAGAAACTCCAATCAGATTTTACAAAACATGAACTTTTAAATAAAAAAGAATTCATTTCAGAAAGGTTGGATGATGTTCAAAATGAACTAAACCGGGCTGAAACAAAATTAAAGACATTCCGCGAACAAAATTTACAGATCAGCTTTTCTCCAACACTTTTACTTCATCAGGAACGATTACAAAGAGATATAGAAATTCAAACACAAATCTATATATCTTTAAAACAACAACATGAACAAGTAAAGATTGAAGAGGCACAAAATAAATCGCAGTTAAAAATTGTTGACTCACCTAATATCCCTATATACCATAGCAGTCCAAAAAGAAAACGAATAGTTATAATCTCAGGATTATTGGGACTTATATTCGGAGGGATAATCGCTGTTGTAAAAAATTACACGTTATCTAAATAGGAACCTACACTCCATATATATTATCAAACAAATTAACATTTAGGGTTAGATAAATCTATAATAACAACCTTTTTTAAAGACAATGATAATCTTGGAATATAATATATTATGATTTCTTTTATTGTTATTGGTATGAATGAGAGTAAAAACCTCAAGAGATGTTTTGATAGTATACAGAGTAGTATTAATAGGCTTGAAAAAAAACATAAAACTGAAGTGATTTTTGTCGATTCAGATTCAATTGATAATAGTGTTGAAATAGCCCAAAATCATAAGACGGTAAATAAGATTTTTAGAATAAGTGGAGAAATCAATAGTGCTATTGCGCGGAATGTGGGTGTTGAATATAGTAAAGGGGATATTTTGTTCTTAATTGATGGAGACATGGAAATTTATCCTACTTTTACGGAAAAAATATTCCGGAATAAAACACACAGACTATTCTATCCCTTCATTACGGGAGAACTTGTTGATATTAATATTAGAAGTAATAAAAAGGATTTGCGTAATAAAAAGATATTAAACAAGTCATATTATTCTTTTATTACCGGCGGGATATTTATTATTGAAAGAAGATTATGGATTAAAAATAATGGGATGGACATTCGATTTAAAAGAGGTCAAGATAGAGATTTTTCATTTTCACTATCATTAAAAGGTATTAAAGTATTAAGAATAAACTCTATTATATGTAATCACTATCATAATCCTTATCATCAACGAGAAAGATTCTTTGAAACCGTAATCGGAGGTTATGAAAAATATACAGGTTTATTTATTCGAAAATATTTGTTAAGGAGTTTCTATACGTGGTATTTTATGATTAGGAAAGAATACACAGCTATTATTTTATTCGCACTTATACTTTTCACAATATTTTTTAAAATTGGGGGATTAATGTTAATTTATTTAATACTAATTATTATTAGGACAATTTTGCATAAGCATAAATTCAGTATTCTTTCCCCGATACATAGAATAATTAATGATTTTATATTCTTGGTAAGTATATTTTTCTTCTATCCATCAAAAGATAAAATATATAATACCGAAATTGTGAAATAAGGTGGATCAATTTTAATTTGTTTTTTAATACAAAATTAATAGCTGACTTCGTGAAATGCATAGAAATAGATTAAAGTAAAACTGCAAAAAGAAGGCGTAAAATGTCAAATATTCCAACTGGTAGCCGAAAAAATCCGGGATTAATTACGAGAATTTTTAAAAAAATATTAAGAGAAATTAAGTGGATAGTTTTAAAAACTAATTTTTATAAGAAAATATTGAAAATAAAATATCCAATAAATACTCCCGGGGAGATTATTTGGATAAATCCAAATTTGATTAATAGAATTACATTTAATTATAAAAATGAGAATCCTGTAGAGCAATTAGGATTAGTAGAAGGTGGGGATTGGGATGAAAAATATGACAATATAGAAAATTTAAATATATACAATGCATTATATGAACTTATAATTAATAAAAAATCATTAAAAAAAACTGATTTTTATAATCCGGATATTATAACTAAGGATGATTATAAGAATGAAGGAGGGACTAGGAAGTGGAAGTATATTTCAGAATATGAGTATAAAGATAGAATTAAAAAAATAAATGAATTAATTAATAATATTTCAACTAAAGGTTATTTAACACAAACACAATTAAATGGTAATCCGAATGATGAAATAATTGTCAAAATAGGAAGAAATGGCGATTTTCTATTTTTTAATGGAATTCATAGGTTGTGCATCAGTAAGATACTTAAAATTGATAAAATTCCTGTGGTTGTAAAAACCAGGCATAAAGATTTTGCAAAATTAAAGGAGGAATTATATCTATATTCGCGAACGCAGCATTTAGGTACAAAGCATGAAGGAGAATTATATCAAAAACTAGCACATCCTGATTTACAGGATATTCCTTACGCACATGATAATACTGATAGGTTTTTAGCTATAAAAAATAATTTATTCACAACTGACGGTACAATTTTGGATATTGGTGCCAATTTTGGTTTTTTTTCCGCCAAATTTTCTGAGGCAGGCTATGATTGTACCGCTATTGAGCTAAATAATAAATTATTTTATTTTTTAAAAAAATTAAATGATATAGATGGTATGTCTTTTAAAATATTACATCAGAACATTTTAAATATGTTTGACAAACCTGTCGAATTTGATATAGTCCTCGGATTAAATATATTTCATCATTTTTTGAAAACTGAGGGTAATTATAATAAGTTTATCGTTCTTTTAAATAATCTAAAGATGAAGGAAATGTTTTTTGAACCTCATCATCCAAATGAAAAACAATTTACAAACGCATATAAAAATTTAAATAACGAACAATTTTTAAAATTAATAATAAATAATACTAATCTAACTAAATGTAAGAAGATATTAGATTGCGAAGAGGATAGATATTTATATCATTTGTGGTGTTAAAATATTAAATATTTTAAATTTAGATTGGATAAAAAAGTAAACGACTTGGCAATTCAATTTGGTTATAGTGAAATTGAACTTGGAACTGATACATCATTACTAAGGCAATTATATAAAACAACATATTTGAGTTATAAAAAGATTTAGGTGCAATACAAAAAAGGTTGCAGATTATTAAAAATTGGAAATAAATAATTTAATGGAAATTCACAATCCCATTTTCATCATCGGTGCCGGCAGAAGTGGCACTAGCATCTTCTATAGAATGTTTGCAATGAATGAAGAATTAGCTTGGTTCTCTAATTATTCTGATAGATTTAACAACTTACGTTTTATGCCTTATCTTCATAAAATATTAGATTTACCGTTTTTGGGAAGAATATTAAAGAAAAATAATATGACTTTTAAATCTTGGAAATTTAATATTGAGCCGACTGAAGCCCAACGGATCTATCATAATATTTGCCGATTTGAATATAAAAGAAAATTGACTGAGAATGATTATGAAGAAAAACAAACAAATATATTTAAAAGCATTATTAAATGGCATCTTAAAAAATGTCATAAAAATAGATTTGTATCAAAGCAAACTGCAAATAACCAGAGATTATTTTTACTTAACGAAATCTTTCCTGATGCATATTATATTCATATAATTAGAGATGGAAGGGCTGTTGCAAATTCATTAATTAATGTAAATTGGTGGGATGGAACTTATTTATGGTGGAATGGAAAAATGGTGAAAGAACTAGTAGAAACTGAGGATGATAGGCTAACTTATGCTTGTTATCATTGGAAAAATGAAATTGAAGAGGTGAAAAGATTTCAAAAAATTATAAAAAAAAATAAAATTGTTACTATTAAATATGAGGATTTTGTCAACAATCCAAGAGAAACTATAAAATTAGTAAGTGAATTTTGTGGTCTAAATACAAGTAGTAGCTATATGGACATTATTCCTACAAAATTACTTTCTCAGAATGACAAATGGATAATGCAGCTATCTAAAAAACAGATTGTTCTTTTAGAAAAAGAATTAACGCAATCTTTAAATATTCTTGGGTATAAATAAAAAGTAAAAAATAATAAACATTTTAATTATGAATAAACCAATAAAGAGTTTGAGAATATTCTCAAGTATAATAATTCTGACCCTTCCAGACACATTAGGCTAAATTTTAAAGTAATAAACGGAGGATATGATGTACGTAAGTAAGAAACAAGAAAAGAATTAAGGCTTAGATTTAAATTATTAGTTCGGGAGTTAATCATTCACTCAGGGCATACTAAGACTTTTAGAGAATTTGAGGTACCAAACTCTATATTTTATAACGAACATAATAAATAATGTTTTTTTTAATTCTAAGTATCCCAGTTGAAGGAATTGTACAGATATAAATATTATTAGTATGATTAATGAATTCAGTGAATAATCATTATCGAATAAGATGTTTAATGCAAAAAAATAATATAGAATGAAACTTATTTTTTTTATAGATTTTGGTAAAGATATTGGTGGTGGATCCTCTTCAATAGTGCAATTTGCAAAACATCTCGCCTTATTAAAGCACAAAGTAACAATATTTATTACAACTGAAACAAAACTCCCAAATTTCAATCTTCCTGAAAATGTAGCCATATATACAAGATGTAAAATACGTTCTCAAATTAGGGGTAGTTGGATTATTGATAATTTTTTTGAAAAATTCTACGAGTTTACCGTTATGAATCGTTTTTTAATAAATAATAGTGATATTGACTACATAATTGGTCATCAAGTAAGATCATCAATAAAGGTAGTAAGCTATGCTAAGAAATATAATATAAAAAGCGTAAGTTTTATATTTGAAACTTCTGATTGGCTATACCGACAATCGACTTCTTGGTTAATTAAATGGAAGAAGAGTTTTAGATTACGCAATAGTTGGTATAAATTTAAAACAGCTTTATTAGATTCTGACATCATTATTGCAAACTCAAATCTTACAGCAGACGAAACCTACAAATGGTGTAACAGACAAGTTGATGGAATTATCTATCCGGGATTTCAAGTACCAAAATTAGATAGTAAGAATATTAAAAAAGAAAATCAAATAATGTTTTTAGGACGATTAAGAGGACATAAAAACGTTGATGATTTAATTAGAGCATTTACTAAATTGACAACCAACTATAAATTAGTTATTTGTGGAAGTGGACCTAAATTTAATGAATTGCAGAAATTACCTAACTCACTAAAATCCAATATTGAATTTATGGGAAGTATAACTGAAAATGAAAAATGGCGTCAGCTAATAAAATCCAAATTAATGGTTTTTCCTTCCTCCTTCGAAGGTTTTGGAATGCCTCCAATGGAGGCCTTATCTGTAGGCACGCCTTGTGTTTGTAGTGATATTCCAATATTTAAAGAGGTCTATAAAAATAATGTGGACTACTTTAGAGTACATGATATAGAAGAACTTTCAGACAAGATAAATTGGCATATTAAAAATCCTGAAAAATCAAAAACACTTGGAGAAAAAGGTAAAGCATATATTAATAAATATTTTGGGTTGGGTATTAGTACTCTGAAACTTGAAAAAATATTAAAAGATTATATTGAATAAAAAATTTATTTTGAACCTATAAATCTTATACAACAATATCAAAAAATATCAATGTATGAAATAGTAAAAACAGAGTTTTTGTGGATATAATAACTGCAAAACAGTTAAAGGAGACTCATTGATGAAAATTGCTATATTTGGTTTTTATGGCACAAATAATTTTGGCGATGATTTGATATTATTTAATATTATAAATAATCTAAATAAATTATATCAAATTGAGAAAATAGATATTTTCGTATCTGGAAATAATTTACCTGTAAATATATTTGAAAACATAAACATAAAGATAAATACATACACATATGAAAGATTTCAATACTATAACGTGGTTAAAAATTATAATGTTTTAAAAAAAATTAAAACTTCTAATATCATCTTAATTGGAGGAGGAGGGATAATCCAAGATGCTCATGGCTGGAAAACAATCCCAAAGTACTTAGTTGTATCATTGCTTGCGAATTATTATGAAAAAAAAGTTATATGGTTTTCAGTTGGTATCGGGCCTATAATTTCTTATCCAAACAGAATACTACTTAAAAGAGTATTAAAATTAATTAATAATGATATATATACAAGAGATGTCTACTCCAAGAACATACTTGAAAATATTGGTGTAAGAAATAACATTATTGTAAGCAGTGATCCTTCTTTTCTTCTAGATAATACTTCGTATTCTTTGATTAAAAACACTAACTCATTTAATATAGGTATATCAATTCGATCCTTTCACTTAACCGAGAAAAGTAAAGAGGAGATAATTAAATTAATAAATCACTTAAATACTATCGATAATTGTGAAATATATTTTTTTAATACAGAGAATGATAATGATATAATTAAGAAATTAATCGAAAAATTAAGTTTAAATAATTACCATTTTTGTAACTATACGGATTTATATAAGATGATAAGTGATATAACTAAAATGGACTTGATGATTGGAATGAGGTTTCATATGCTGCTAGTCTCTATATTATTTGAAATTCCAATTATTGGTTTTTCTTATTTGCCTAAAGTGAGCTCATTATGTGATATGTTTAATCAAAAATGCTATAATATGAATGAGATATCATGTAAAAATATTATTGAGGACATAAACAATATAATAGAAATCAATCCAGTTATAGATAATAATGTATATAAAGAGATGAGGGAAAGAGCCATTTTGCCTTTTAGAGAATTAGAATCAAATAACATTAAGATTTCTTATGGCAAAAGAATTAAAATGTACTGTATTTATAATTTAATCTTTTTGTATATATATACCAGAATATTTTATGATATAATGGGTACAAAGGTAAAGTCATTAAAAAATAAATGAAGAAAGTCACAATTATATTTAATTTTGTTGGAAATTTTGATAAAATTGGTGGTGGCACATCCCATAGATATGAAATTATAAAATATTTTAAAGATTATACTTTTAAAGTATTTTGTCTTAACCAAAAGAAAATCAGCCATCGATTTATTAACACAGAAATTATAGATTATTTTAAATTTCTATTAAAGTTAACACATTATAATAACAGGTTTTCAAGAAGTAAATTACTAAATTTATTTGTAGAATTATTGATTTGGGCTAAACAGTTAAATTTCTTTAAAAAAGGTGAATACGATATATTCCATTTACATGGAGTGTCATTTTTTAAAAATTTAAAATCAGCTGATTCACTATTATCTTCATTTGGATTAGAATTATATAAATATTTTATAAATTACTCAAAAATAAAAAAAAGTAAATTGATAACTATTCATAACCTTTTGAATGACAAATTATATAATTATTTTATAAAACAATTTGATAACATTATTTGCGTGGATCAGAATATATACTCATATGTTACTGAATACTGCAAAAAAAATAACTATAAAAAAAATATTTGGTATCTTGCCAATAGCTTAGATATTCGACTATTTAAACCATCTATAAATAATGATACAAGTTTTATTGTTGGATTTGTTGGCAGAATTGCTCCCACTGTTGATATTAATATAGTTAATCAGGTAATTGAAAATTTACCTGAGGATATCATGTTAAATCTTGCAGTTTCGGGTGATATTGAGTTATTATCTATTCCAAAGGATAAAAAAAATATAATTGTTAATAAAGATTTAGCTCAAGAGAATATGCCTCAATTTTATAATAAATTGGACTTAGTTATTAATCCAATACTACATGATGCTGTTTCAAGAGTAACGCTGGAGGCGATGGCGTGTGGAGTGCCTGTAATGATGTATAAATATGATGACAGATCGCAATATTTTAATAACGAAAATGGTATTGATATTAACCGAAGTATTGACGACGTTATTAGAAAAGTTAACTTTTATAAAAATAATAAAGATATTTTAGAATTAATGAGCAAAAATGCTAGAAAAACAATTGTTGATAATTACTCAAATGAAGTATTAATGCCAAAATTAAGAAGTATTTATGAAGGGCTAATTTATGAAGCAAAAAGAAATTAGAATCATAACCGTTTGCAGACAATAACTTAAAAATAACTACGAATCAATATGTTGAAAAAAGTTGCTAGGTATTTGGTACGAAGGATTCATAGAAGAATAAAGTGGTTTATGAGAAAATTCAACTACAATAGAAGAATTTATATAAATGGCAAAAAAATAAGTGTTCCATCAATACGGGGAATCACCTGCAATGTGACTGAGCCCTGGCTGACCGACTTACTTGGGAAAGTGTTGCAAGAACAAAATGGGGCTTTTCTCGATGTAGGTGTCAATGTGGGACAAACTTTGGTCAAACTGAAAGCTCTTGATCCGAATAGAAAATATATTGGTTTTGAGCCAAATCCGGTTTGTGTTTATTATGTTCAGGAACTCATCAAAGAAAACAGCTTTGAGAATTGCACTCTTTTTCCGGTAGGATTGTTCATAGAAGATTGTGTCTTGCCCTTGGATTTATTTTCAGATTATGTAGCCAGCTCTACGGCCTCTTTGATTAATAAATTTCGACCAGATCATAGGGTACATTCTAGGATTCTTGTACCGGTCTTTCGATTTGATAGCTTAGCTAAGCTTGTAGACTTCAAAAGTGTTGGTATAATAAAAATCGATGTTGAAGGAGCTGAACTTGAAGTTGTGCAAAGCATTTTGGAATTAATCAGGCGTGATAAACCAATTATTCTAATTGAAATACTTCCGGTTTATTCGGAAGAAAATGCATTCCGAAAGAATAGGCAAGACAAGTTGGAGCAGATATTTACCGACACTGGCTATATAATTCTCCGAGTTGAAAAAACGAATACTGATAATTATTCTGGGCTTAGGTGTGTTGAGAAAATTGGAATCCATTCCGATTTAACTCATTGCGATTATTTAATTGTTCCAACAAATAAATTGCAGAAATATATTACAAAATAAATAAATATGAGTAACAAACTAACAATAATTGTTATATGCGGACAATCTTTAAAAAATATCAAAGGTGCAACACGAGCCTACAATATGTATAAAGCTTTGGAGAGGGCTGGAGTAAAAGTTACCTATCTTGATGGCTGGAAACCCGCAATAAAATTTAAATATAGAAACATTAGGAATTGGCTCCGATTGATTATATTTTCCTTGTTGCATAAAAAAAGAGGAACCATTTTTATTGAAAATGTAATGAACCCATTGTATTTAAAAATTATTAATAGATTTGGCATACCTATTGTCATAGATGTAAGGGATGATCTTAATTTACATGCTGATGAAATGGGATTATCAACTTCATATAAACTCAAAGTACAAAGAGATTTATCAAATATTGAGAATTTTGAATTAGCAGAAAATATTATTATACAATCAGAATCTTATAAAGAATATTATATTAAAAAATATAAAATTGAAGAAAACAAATTTATTATAGTACTTAATTCTTCTGATATTAATCACTTTAATATATCTAAAACTCCCTTAAATCCTACAATAGGTTTAATAGGTGGTATGAATAAAGGACAGGGTTTTGAATTATTGCTAAAGTCAGCAAAAATATGTAAAAAAGAGATACCTGCGCTTCAAGTTAAATGTGCTTATGATTATATTCCACAAACAAAACAGCATCGAGATTATATTAGAGAAAAATTCAATGAACCATGGATAGAATTTTTGGAAGAAATCTCGTATTCAACAAATGTTGATCATTTTTTTTCTTCTTTAAATCTATCAGTAATCCCATTAGAAAACACAATATCGAGTAATATGAAAATTCCTACTAAACTATTTGATTCTATGGCTGCAGGGAGACCTCTAATTGTTACTAATATTAAAGAAACTGCTAAAATTATTGAAGATGAACAATGTGGTTTTGTGTGCGATTTTACTGCCGATGACATGGCGGAGAAAATTTTAATCCTATTAAAAGACCGCAAACTTGCTCAAGAAATGGGATTAAAAGGAAGAAAAGCTGCCGAAGAAAGACATAATTGGGATTTACGAGTAAAAATTATAATAGCTAAATTACAAAATAGCAGAATATGAATATTAAATTGAAAAGAATACGTAGTGAGTTTATAAATCAAAAAACTAAATCCTATTTCTATGAATTAGCTTCAAAATATTTAGCAAGCAAAAAACTTGTCTTAGATGTTGGATGCGGTTTGGGGAATTTTATTAAACTCCAACCACATAATACAATTGGTATTGATAAGTCTAAAGATAATATTAATAACTTATTAAAAACAATTCCTGAGGCAAAAGTAGAATTAGGTGATACATTAAATCTCCGTTTTAAAGATAAATATTTTGATGGTGTTCATTGTTCTCATTTGATTGAACACTTTGCTCCAATTGATGCTTATCAATTATTATTTGAAATAAATAGAGTGCTAAAAGTTGGTGGTATAATGGTAATAAGCTCGCCTCTCATGTGGGATGGATTTTATGATGATCTAACTCATATTAGACCATATTCCCACACAAGTATTATACATTACTTTAGTAATATGTCTCATTCCAGAACATTTAAAAATATAAATTGTGAGTATAAAGTAGTTGATATTAAATATCGCTATTACGCAAAAAAAATAGAACCTATTGTCGTAACAAATAGATTCATAAGTATACTGTTTATATTCATAGCCAAGACATTTAACTTTTTAGGGCTACGTAAATGGAAGAAGAATGGCTATACTGTGATTTTGGAGAAAATTTCATAAATATTTCACTTTCCAATTAATTGAATTATCACTCTTTTTATAAAATTGATTTATCATACTTTTTTAGATATTGAAAAGACTCGAATATTTATAATTCTTCTGGGCAATCTATGATGAACTACAAAAATCAAAGTTTGAAAAATAAAATATTAAAAGGTTCGGGATATTTATATGGCTTTCAATTATTTTCAATAATAATAAAACCAATTTTTTCAATATTTATAATGCGTATTTTGTCTCCACGGGATTTTGGTATTGTCGCTATTGCGACTATTATTATAGCCGGTATGAGAAAGTTTGAAGATTTTGGGATAAATGCCGCCTTGATTAAGCGACAAAATATAAATAATAAAGTGAAAGCCAGTGGGACTACATTAAAGTTTATTATTTCTATCATCTTGATTATTATAGCCTTTATTATTAGCCCATATTGGGCTAAAATGTACAATATTGAGTCTGTAAGCATTATTATTCGAATATTGTCATTATCTTTTTTGTTGAATTCGTTCATATTCTTAGATAGGATTATTTTAATTAGAGGACTTGACTTCAAAAGACAGATGATCCCTGATATGATAGGAATTATTGTTGGATCTAGTCTGACGCTGATTTTTGCTTTAATGGGATTTAAATTTTGGAGCATTGTATATGGTCAAATGCTGGGCGCTATCAGTAGGGCTATAATGCTAAAGTTATTTGTAAAAGAAAAAATCAGATTTGGTTTTAATAAAAAAATAGTCATTTCTATTTTTAATTTTGGAATTTGGGTATTACTGGGCAGTCTAATGTTTTGGGCTTATACAACCATTGACAACGCATTAATAGGAAAATTTCTTGGAATTACTGCTTTAGGTTATTATGCTATTGCATATAGATGGGGAAATTTTACGGCTGATAATATTCAAGGAATACTACCAAAGTTATTATTTCCTGCCTTCTCTTTAATGAGGGGTGATATAAAGCGAATTCGTAGGGCTTTTCTTAAAATATCAGAATTAAATTCTTTGATTGTTTTTCCCATGACTTTCGGTTTAATCTCAGTTGCAGATTATTTTATCCTAGTAGTGCTTGGGGAAAAATGGTATCCGGCTTATTACCCGTTACTTATCTTATGTATTTATGGTCTATTACGGTCACTGCAGGCATCGGCAGGTTCAATATTTCTGGCGCTGGATAAGCCGAAAATTAATGCATTCATAACGGGTTTAACTTTATCTCTAATGTTGGTATCACTGTATCCCGCTATCAAATGGTACGGTTTAGTTGGAGTAAGTATTGCCGTAACAATTTCTTTTCTGATATCTTTTGTTGTGCAACTAATCACATTATGTAAGTTAATCCAACTAAATATTTTTACTTTACTAAAGATTTGGGTGTTACCCTTAATAGCGAGTGCTTTGATGGCTTTACTCATACTAGTTTTAAAAACAAAGATCGATATGTCTTTAGGATCATTTACACTTCTTATTATACTCGGTTTAACATCCTACATCATATTTATATTTATTATATCCAAAGGGAAAATATTAAGTTTTATTAAATCTTTATCTTAATAGAACAAAAGGTAGTTTCTATTAAAGAACCGTCTAATTAAATTTAAAGTTGTCATTAATAGAATAATATGTTATATATCAAAGCTTAATACTTATTGTATTTTAAATCTATAAACGAATGTTTACAGGCATAATAGTAATTTCCCTTTTTTCAGTTTTATTCCTTGTTGGAATTAAGCTTCATTTTCGGGCTCTGTTTTTAATGTTTTTCTTAATTTGCTTTATAAATTATTTTATTCAAATTCTAGATCTCCCCAATATTCTATACTTTCATAAAGAGGTTTTGTTGCTTTCTATCATAGGTGTATTTATTGCTATTAATAGAAACGTTTTTAGGTATAATAAGGTTTTAAAACCGTTGTATGTTATTACGTTTTTGTTTTTACTTATTTTAATAATATCAACTGTTATTAATCACAATAATTTATTAAAACTTATAAGCGCTATTAGGCATTATCTTTTCTTTCCATTCTTGTTACTGTTTGCTTATCCACTGCTTAAGAAACCTGAAAAGCACATAAAAAGTTTAATAAAAATATTTTACTTTACTGCCTTAATACAAATCCCGGTCTCGATTATTCAATGGATGATTTTTGAAAGAGCTGATTATGTTGGAGGATTATTCGATAGACATGCATCAGGGCAGATATCAATTTTGGGCATTAGTTTTATTTTTCTCTTTTATTTCTATGATAAATATGTTTCACGTCACCCAATAAATAAGATATTAATTATTGGGATGGTTTTTACTTTGATGATTGCTGAATCAAAACTTGCAATGTATATTATACCTTTGATTATTTTATTCGCCGCATATAAATACTCTTATTCCAAAGTAAAAGCTATTACATTAGCTGTGATCATTCTAATTCCATTGTTTATTGCGATTATGCCCTTATTTGATTATTTAAATACATCCGATATGCATAAGGCTAATTACATGAAGATATTCTTGGATAATCCCATACAGCCTATTGAAAAGCGCAGTGTTGATATTATGAATGAAAAATACAAGAATATTATTTCGGAAGAAGATTTATACAAAAAAGGAAGATATTTTCCGGTCTTTAACAGGATTAGCTCAATTCCTTATGCCTTTTTTACAATTAACCGCTCGACTCAAAGTCTTTTTTTTGGTAAAGGTCCGTTCGAGGCATCTATTAATTCATTAATTCAAGGTGATTTAGCACAGTCAGGTCATTTCCGTACATTATTTGTTAACTTAACTCTTGAAATTGGTGTTATAGGAACGCTTACTTATATGCTTTTTATATTTTATTTATTAAAAGTTAATAATAAAGTTCTTAAGTTTATTAAAAAGGTTCCTGTTAACAAATATTGGAAAGTATTGGTTTATTTTTCCAATATTCAAATAGTCATTACAATTATTGGCGTTTTTTATAACCTCTCAATAATTGGTAATGTGATTGGTATATATTTTTGGTTATCTAATTTATTTATCATGAAGTTCTATACAAAAAACTATCAGTTGATGGAAAAAACAAAACTGCAAAATATAAGAAAATCTATAAAGTTCACCCTGGGATAAAATAAAAAGTTATTTAATATTTAATTGGAATTAATTTAAAGTAGAATTATAATTATGAGTATTTTAATAGTTGCTCCAAGATTAACTGCAGTTGGAGGGGTAGCAAATCATTATCTTGGACTAAAGCCGTTCTTGCCAGATTTTGTAAAATACTTTTTTATAAGCCAAAATAAATCAAAGGTGTTTTTCTTTTTCCTTTTAATTGATTATTTAAAATTCATAAAAGCAATATTCATTTATAAACCTGCTAAAATTCTTTTAAATCCTTCCTTGCAAAAAAGAGCTTTACTTAGAGATAGTGTATATTTAGTAATCTCAAAACTACTTGGGCGTAAAATTATTGTTTTTATCCATGGATGGGATAAGCGTGTTGAAAACAAAATAGATAAATTCCCGTTTTTATTTAAAAGGATTTTTGGTTTAGCAAACCATATCCTAGTATTGTCAGAAGAGTTTAAAAATAAATTAATAGAATGGAATTTAAAAGTACCAATAACCTTACAAACTACTAAGGTTGACGAGAGTTTGTTAAGTGATTTTGAGATTAAGGATAAATCTAAAATTAATAATATTCTGTTCTTGGCAAGGTTGGAAAAAGACAAAGGAATTTATACTGCTATAGAAACAATTAATATGCTAATTAAAGAGTATGATTTAAACTTAATAATAGCAGGGACAGGTTCTGAGTATGAATTTATAAGGAGGAAATTTAAAAATAATAAGCATATGAATGTTGTTGGTCATGTCTCAGGAAATGAACTAATTAATGTTTTTAAAATTGCTGATATTTATTTATTACCAACTTTACATGGAGAGGGAATGCCAACATCAGTATTAGAGGCTATGGCCTTTGGATTACCAATTATCACTAGGCCAGTTGGAGGAATTAAAGATTTTTTTATTGAGGAGGAAATGGGTTATCTTATTCATTCAGACAATCCGGTTGATTATTACAATAAAATATTAATTTATATTAATAATCCGGAATTAAGAAATAAAGTAGGTTATTTTAATTATATATATGCAAAGGAGCATTTTTATTCATCTATAGTTGCAAAAAATCTTATTAAAACAGTTGAACTCGTATAATTTAATAGAAGAAAAGATATCTGAAAGTATAAATGCAGTAAAAACATACTGCGAAGCAGAAAATTATAATGGTTGGGATCCTTACGATGGTCTGAACAGTAGACTCTTTCAAAGTTTTCAGTTAAATAAAGTTAAGCTATTTAGGTTAGGTTGGATACAATTATTTAAACGCAATCCGGTCAATCTACGTAACTTAATGCTGGTTAAAAAAGGATATAATCCAAAAGGATTGAGCCTGTTTTTAACGGGATATTGCAATCTCTACAAAACTACTCCAAACAAAGATCACCTAGACAGAATCGTGTTTATAGCCGATAAGTTACTTGAAATGCAATCGCAAGGTTATTCAGGTGCATGTTGGGGGTACAATTTTGACTGGCAATCGAGGGCATTTTTTCTGCCAAAGTGGACTCCAACAGTAGTTGTTACATCATTTGTAGCTAATGCTTTGATTGATGCCTATAAGGCTACAAAAAACAGTAAATATTTGGATATCGCAACAAGTAGCGCAGATTTTATTTTGAACGATCTAAATCGTACTAAAACAAAGGATGGATTTGTATTTTCCTACTCTCCTTTTGATCAAACACAGGTATATAATGCATCCTTATTAGGAAGTAAACTACTTGCACGTATATACCATTATACAAAAGATCAAAAATTATTATTAGCTGCTAAGGGATCAGTTAATGCCTGTATAAGTGCTCAGCAGAAAAATGGATCATGGATGTATGGAGAATTAGAAATCCAGAACTGGATTGACAGTTTTCATACAGGTTATAATCTTGAATGTATTAGTGAATATCAAAAGTATTCAAAAGATATCAGTTTTCAGGAAAATATTGATATTGGATTAGATTTCTATTTAGAAAATTTCTTTTTAAAAGACGGTACACCAAAATATTATCATGATAAAGTATATCCGAATGATATTCATTGTCCTGCCCAACTTATAGTAACTCTATATCACTTAAATAAATTAGAAAAATATAAACGTTTAATTGATCGAGTTCTTAAATGGACAATCTCTAATATGCAAGATAAAAAGGGTTACTTTTATTATCAAAAAAGAAAATATTGGTCAATTAAAATTCCATATATGCGATGGAGTCAGGCTTTTATGTTTTATGCATTAAGTTATTATTTATTGTGGAATCACAAAAAACATCAAAACGGATAATTATCTTCTGAAGTGCTGGATTGGAAGATATTATATCAATAAATAAATTTATTATATGAATATTTAATCAATAATTTTAAAAAGAATATAGAAGATTTTATATTTTGTTTTGTTCTTTTTATGGGATTTCTAATCCATCTATGCAACCACTCTAAATTCCAATCGCGAACATGTTTTGGTGCTCGCTTTTTCTTTCCGATATATATATCAAAACTGCCTCCTAAACCAATGTAAACGGCAGGAAACTTCGAATACATTTTTTCCATAAAATGTTCCTGCTTTGGTGATCCGATTGCACAAAAAATAACATCAGGTTTCATTTTTAAAATATCTTTATATATAATTGTTTTTTCTTTTTCATCTAAAAAATGTCCATGATTGAATCCCAAAATATTAATGCCTGGATAATCATTCCTAAGTTTTGAAACAACATTTTCAATGTCCATTTGAGAGCCACCGATTAAGTAGTAAGATTTATCTGGTTCTAAATATTTTATTACATCTAACCATAATTCAACACCGGGGATTCTTGATACATGTTTATCATGAAATTTTAAAGCTAATAAAGCGCCTAATCCATCAGGATAGCCGATATTATTGTTAATAATAGTTTTCAAACGCCTTGTACGATTTTCTATTTTGGCAATATTTATCGCTATGTATATTTTATTATTTTGAGATATATGCTTTAAAAGTTGTTTCTTTGAATGAAATGGATAAATATTTATTCCATTAAATGAAACAGGTTTTATAATACTATTCATTTTGAATGCATAATTTAATTAGTTAAGTATATCTATTGTTTATAATAAAGTTAGATTAATATATTATTTGTCCCATTGCCTACTTAAAGAAATTATACAAAAATATTTTAGTAAGCAACACAAAGAAACATTTCTGTATATAAATTATACCCTGATTATAGTAATTATAAACATATTTGTCTATTATAAAGTCATTATAATACGATATGATGGAAATTTGTAAAACTATGGTCAAAACGGATTATGAATCTTATTTTAAAAGAGCAAATAGTTTTGAATAACATAGTTACTATTGCTAATATATGCTGTATACGGAATTAATAAATTATTGAAAATAATCCTCTAATAATTCAGTAAATAATAATATTCACTAATTTATAACATCTAATAAAGGTGAAAAATGGAAACGACATTAATTAATAATTCATTCGGGCTATTGGCAGTCTTGTTTATAATACCCGCAATTATTTTTATGGTTGATTCTCATGCTAAATATGGTAAGATATTCAAAATTGTTCCTCCATTAGTTTTCGCATACTTTATTCCAACAATTCTAACCGCCTTGGATATTATCCCTTCCGAAGCTATTGTTTACCAACAAATTAAAACTTATGTACTTCCCGCAAGTTTGTTATTGCTCACTTTAGCAGTTGATATAAAAGGAATCATAAGGCTTGGCAGCAAAGCGATTATAATGTTTTTTTCAGGGACATTGGGCGTTGTTATCGGTGGACCGATTGCATTATTTCTATTTAAAAATCAACTTCCCGAAGAGATTTGGCGAGGAATGGCAGCACTTGCCGGTTCTTGG